>Ga0209464_10000011_pt1 | contig 170184 bp, 137 predicted proteins | sample DOMMetBare1Fresh_2_FD_187473 | JGI IMG/M metagenome (GOLD analysis project Ga0209464, IMG submission 187473) | Wetland sediment microbial communities from St. Louis River estuary, USA, under dissolved organic matter induced mercury methylation -... | ecosystem: Environmental > Aquatic >...
CGAAACGCAACTAGCCGAGATCTGGTGTGAACTGTTGCACCTGGACAAAGTCGGCCGTCAGGACAACTTCTTCGAACTGGGCGGACACTCGCTTTTGGCTGTCAGCATGATCGGACGGGTGAAGCATGCCGGTATCCAAATATCTGTGGCCGATTTGTTCAGATATCCAACTGTTGAATCGCTGGCCATACACGTACAAGAGTACAAAGCCGAAACCCAGGTAACAGGTGTGACTCCAATTCGTACCTCCGGTACTCAGCGACCCCTGTTCCTGATACACGATTACACCGGTTTGGATCTCTACTTCTTCGGACTTGCGGCGCACGTGGATGCTGATATCCCGGTCTACGGCCTGCCGGGTATACCACTGGGTGAACACCAACTGCATACCATGGAAGGGATGGCCGCACGTCTGATAGGTATCATCCGTCAGGTCCAGCCCGAGGGTCCCTACCGGGTTGCAGGCTGGTCGTTAGGTGGGGCCGTGGCCTATGAGGTTGCTGCACAACTCATCGGACAGGATCAGATAGTCGAATTTGTCGGGATGTTCGATACACGCACCCCGGCGTTGATCCGGTCCGCCCGGCCGGGGATGATCGAGCCAAACCCATTGCTGAACTCCATGCTTGGTCTCTTGTTTGGAAACAGCGTGCTGACCGTGCAGCAACAAACCGCCCTGGAAGAATTAAAGGAACAATCCGAAGGGATGGACGTTGAGGCGTTGCTGGACAGATGCAAGGAGATCGGGCTACCCGATATTACCCAGTATCATTCAATAAATGAGCTTCAGCAGTTCGAGGCTCGGGTAATGGCGCACCTCCAGGCCTATGAAAATTACCGGGCGCAGAGGATCTCGATCCCCGTGTATCTCTTTGTTGCCGAAGAAAACCTTGATGAGCAGAACGGGGATAATCGCCTGTTGGGCTGGGATTCAATTCTACCGCAGCAGCAGATTCAACTGCTCCAAGTGCCGGGCAACCATTTCACCATGATGGAAAGTCCGCATATCGCTGCCCTGGGGCAAACCCTATCCAATGCGATTGCCCAGCTGAATGTTGCCCCACAGCCTGGTCCGCCTGAAATGTTGTACCGGCCCCAGTTAACGATCCAGACCGGCAAGCGCGGAATGGTTCCGATCTACTGTGTACCCGGCGCGGGAGACAGCGTTGTAGGATTCTGTGAACTGGCCAGCGCAATCGGGAAGGACTGGCCTCTGCACGGGTTGCAACCCCGCGGCGTGGATGGTGTTCTCGTCCCGTATGCGACGGTAGAGGCGGCAGCCACGGCATATCTGCGGGAGATTGACCTGTTACACCCTGAGGGGCCCGTGCACCTTGTGGGGCATTCCTTCGGTGGCTGGGTAGCGTTGGAGATGGCGCAGCAGTTACGGGCCGCCGGTCGCTCACCGGCCTCGCTGACCGTGATAGATAGCGGTACTCCCGGGGGCAGAGTCGGTGCCGAGCAGAGCAGCATGGCAGTTTTGAGACAATTCATCCAGATTCTGGAGCAGAGTGCGGGAAGCCCGTTGGACATTGATGAATCACGGCTGGAAGCGCTGGATGAAACCGGGCAGCTGGAACTCATTCACAAAAGCCTGGTCCGTGTGGGGCTTATGCCGCAAGCTTCCAAGTCCGTGGTCTTGCGTGGGACATTGCGTACCTTTGGAGCGGCGCTGCGCACAAGCTACCGGCCGTCGCAGCCCTATCCCGATCCGGTGCGCCTGGTGCTTGTCTCCGATGAACACGTTGATGAGCAAACCAATCGAACTACCCACGCCGAGACAATGGCGGGCTGGAGGGAGTGGGCGCCAAAACTCACCTGCTGGCATGGCCAAGGCAACCATATGAGCGTATTGAAGTCGCCCAATGTGCAGGTTCTGGCAACGTGGTGGCTTGCCGGTCTGACGCAGGAAGGTGTGTCTGAAATGGAACGGCCCCTGGAGTTCGTATCCGCGGCCGGCGTTACGCAAAGTATAACCCCACCATAATAGTTTAATTACGGTGCTGACCTCGAAATAGCGGGGTCGGCACCGGCAAGACTTATGATCCACAGCATCCTCAAAGAAATTGAGGAACTGACCGGCCATCGAAGCTACTGCACTGGGCAACGGTGGTGGCGTCTTCTTCAATGCCAAGATGTAGGCAGATTCCCTCCAAAGTCCCGAACAAAATCAGACTACTAGAAAAATAGTACTGGTGAGGTAACCGGTATGCCATGCTCCTTCTTTATCGCTCGTTCAATTTCGAAAGTGTGGCTGTTACTTTTTCTTGTCAGGAAATTATGAATCTTTCCCTCATATATCAACAAAAATGGATTCAAACTCAGAGATGGGATTATGAAAGTGTCTGGCGTCTGGAATTTTAGCCGGTTGAAATAGATTTAATTCATGTTAAAATGAAAATTAAGTGTAAAGCTACCACTACCTGCCGATATATAGAATAAACTCAGCTATAATCTGAAAGAGACTAAGCGTGATTTGTTCTTTGTTATTAGAATCTTTCAGCTTATTAAAAAACTATATTTCATTTTATCTGAGTTCAAATATTATTTATAGATAATTAAAAAATTAATGTTATTAGGTTTGTTTTTTGCATTCCATTCATGCGGGGTCTCGGCCACGTTGTAAAACATTTCTGACTTCATCATATTTACTTAAGAAAACAGCAGGAAAAAGTAACGGGATATGTTTACAACTATTCAATATTACAGATGGTAATACGTATAAAGTTTTTGATAGTTATCTACAACGCCGGCTATCACAACTGTTTAACCGGCGGCAGTATGAAATATTTCCTGTCCAATTATTGACAGACAAGGTTAATCGGGGCGGGGAGATTGGATATAGAGGGTAGTCATGCAAAATATGCATAATAATAGCCTGAAATTGTCACCTGCTTCCTTATCAGCCATGCTCATAGGCATGATTCTGATTTTTGTTTTTTTTCCAGGCTCCGTCGCATACGCCGTCGTCACTGATAATGGTTCACCATCCGATATCAACGTAACAGCTGCTTCAGCTACCTGGTCACACACGGTAAACAGCGGTATCAATCGGGCATTGTTTGTTGAGATCGGCACCACCAACTCCGCTCAGGCGACTGCGATTACTTACGCTGGCTTGTCATTGACGCGGATATTCCGGAGAGCCAGTGCATCCGGCGTTGATGGCGTTGAAATGTGGGTGGTGGTTGCTCCCCCGGTCGGCACCGCGAACGTCGTGGTGACCTTTTCGGCTTCAAATAGCGCTATCTGTGGTGCTACCACCTTTAACGGGGTCAAACAATCCGCACCCTATGGTGCTTTTAACTCTGCCAGTGGATCATCCGTTGCCAATATTTTAGGTCTTTTTAATGTCTCGCTCACGGTGGCCAGCGCACCCGGCGACATGGTCATCGATATTGAGAATTGGGCTTCGCTGCTTTCACTTTCATTGGGCCATAGTGCCGGACAACGAGAACTGTGGTGGAACTCGGCTCTTGTCCTGCTTGGTATCATCGGTGGAACAACTGAGAAAGACGGCGCAGCGTCAGTGACCATGAGCAGCAATGGCATCTCATTGCTCAGTATCCCGTATGTCATGGGCGTTTTGTCGATTACCGCTTCTCCCCCCATGACTCTTAGCGGAACCGTATTCGAGGATGTAAACTATGGCGGTGGCGCCGGGAGGGATCGCATCTCCGCCGGCGGTGTCGGTCGCCCGGGCGCCCGGGTGGAATTGTACGACAGTGTCGGCATCTTTATCTCGTCCACTACCACCGACGCCTCGGGGGTCTACACATTCAGTGCGTTAAGTACGGGTACCTACATTGTGCGGGTGGTGAACGATACGGTCAGTTCCTCGCGTCCCGGCTATATTGCAGGGTTGTTGCCCGTGCAGACCTATCGTACCGATGTGAGCTCCGGCACACCGGTCGGGGTCACGGACCGGGTCGGTGGCGAAGCGCCGGATAAGATCGATTCAGTCAATGGTGTCGTTAACCTTACCGTGATCACGACAGCCACCAGAGTGCCACAATCGATAACAACGGTTACGCTGACCGAGGTGGATGTCAGCGGTGTGGATTTCGGATTCAACTTCGACACCATCGTCAACAAGAATGATACGGGGCAGGGGTCACTATCCCAGTTTATTAACAATTCCAGTACGCTCGGTAATGCCGGCCTTGCCCAAGTCGGCCAGGTTGCCGGCAATGAAGTCAGCATCTTTATGATCCCCGATGGCAATGCCCATCCGGGATTGCGGAGTGGGATCGTCAATCAGCTCACGGGCGGAGTTGCCGTTATCCAAGCGACAACGGTCTTGCCAACGATCATTGGCAACAATACCGTCATTGACGGCACCACTCAGACCGCAAACGTGGGTAACACCAACTTAAACGGTTTGGAAGTTGAAATCTCCGGTAACGGAGTCATCGACTCCGGCCTTACGATCAATGGTACTTTTGGCGTCACCGTCAAGGCGGTGGCAATACATGGCTTTGCCGGCAGCGTTACCAATGGTAGCGGCATATATGTGTTCAACGCCGACAGTACTGCGATCTACGGCTGCTATCTCGGTACTAACGCCAGCGGCGCAGCAGCCTTGGCCAATAGTGCATCGGGGATCGCCGTTGGCGGAACAGCGACGAGTACTACTATCGGTGGGGTGTACAGCGGCGAGGGAAATTTGATTGCCAACAACTCCGAACACGGTATTCACCTTGACAGTCTCGGGACTGGCACTGCCATCCGTGGGAATATCATCCGCGGTAACGGCCAGAGCGGGATCTACAGCGCCTCAGTTGGTGTGTTGATCGCCAAGAATATTATCAACAACAACGGTGGCGGCACGTTTGACGGGATTTTCCTCGACAGCGGCAGCTCCAACGCCAAGGTCTACCAGAACACGGTCCACGGCAACGGCCGTGACGGTATCCGGGTAGGCGATGTCGGCGCCATTATCAAGAACAACATCTTCACCGGCAACAGCGGCTACGGTATCAACCGGACCGCCGCCTCCATGACCGAGTCCTACAACGATGTGACCGATGCACTTACCGCCCCGGCCAATGTCTTAGGGAGAAGCAATGTAACCTTGGACAGCAGCGATCTGAATGTGAACCCGCTCTACATCAACGCCGCCGGTTTTAACTTCAACCTCACTGAATGCACCAGTCCCGTGATCAACCAGGGGATCGATCTGGCTGCCGACCAACCGGACATGAACGGCGCTGCAGCTGGTCTCTGGAACAATAACGCACCGGAAATGGGGGCGCTTGAGACATCCAGCAGTTGCGCGCCAAGCCTGACCATTGTCAAGCAGGCCTGGGAACTGAGCGGAACCGGCCCCTATACCACGCTTTCAGCGCCCGTGGGTGCCACCATCGCCTATCTGATCTATGTGAAGAACACCACAGCCGGTCCGGTCAACGACCTGCGGATCAACGATGCCCTGAACGAAACGGCATTCCAGTACGTGGCCGGCAGCCTAGTGCGGACCAGTGCCGCCTCGCCCCCCTCAGACAGCGCCACGGATCTGGTGATTTTCAACGCCACAGCGTCCGGGACCGGGACAATCGTCACTGACGGTGTGGACGGGGACGTGGCCTCGGCCCAGGATACCGGCGGGGCGACGGGTGTCGACAGAATCACCATCGGCGCCGTCTCCGGCCAAGCTAACGCAGCTCTTGCCGTCAACGGTCACAGTACCTTCGGCATTCGTTTCAATGTGAAGATCAAATAATCGGAAGGGAGCAAAAATTATGACAATGCAGTTAACCAAAATCGGTCCACAGACAGCAGTTAATCGCCAAACAGAAAAGGAGAAAACAATGAAAACGAACATCCGGCAGACAGTTGTAGCAGTGGCAACCACAATTTTCATGACAGCAGGCGCAACAGCCTGGGGGGCCACCAACCAGGCCACCGACCCCGGTGGTGGCGGTGTGACCCTGGCTGCCTCCGGCCTGGTGACCGTCAACGCTTCGGGCAGCCCCTTGCAACTTGTCAAACAGGTCTATGACGCTTCCGGCAACTGCCTGGCCAGTCAGCCGGCCGACGCCACTTGCAACAGCAGTGCAACCTCGGTTACGGTACCGGCCGGTTTTAACCTCAAGTTCCTCATCTTCGTCAAGAATACCACTGACGTGGCTCTCAGCGACATCCGCTTCCAGGACGTTATCGATACCACTGCAACCGGTTTCACCTACGTAGCCGCAAGCGTCAAGCGGACTGCCAATGACGCAACCGCCCCGGCCGACACCGCCACCGCAGCCCAGATCTACACGGCTGCCAACACCGGTACGGCCCAGACCGATGCCCTTGATCCACTTGTCGATTACGCCTCGGTGGTGAGCAGTACTCTCACGGTTGGTGCAGTTACCGGTCAGGCCAACATGAGCCTCGGCTTCCCGGCTCACAAGAGCTTCGGTATCATCTTTAATGTCACCAAGAAGTAACCATCGCTATCTTGGTGGAGAACTGACATGAGATACAAGCCGCAAACTTTTCTGGTCATCTTCGTCCTGGTTTTCTGCTGTCTGTTCCTGGCGGCAGAAAGCCGGGCCGCAGTCAACATCGGCATGGCCAACATGGGCGCCGATCCGACCAGCCCGGACAACGACTTTATCGTCGACTCGCCACCCTTGACGGTCAGCTCCGTAAAACTGACCGTCATCAAGAAGGCCTTTCTCGACGACAACAGCGGCACTGAAATCACCTCCGGCAGCTCGGTTGTCAAGGGGTTCTCGGTCAAGTTCTTGATCTATATCGATAACACCACAGGCGGTCAGGCCAGCGATGTCCGGATCGTTGACCAGTTGGACAAGGCCGGCTTCACTTACCAGGCCGGCTCACTCAAGTGGAACAGTAGCACGACCACTACAGCGGCGACAGTAGCGACCATCTTCGCCGATACCAACGCCGGAGTGGTCTTAAGTGACGCAATCAGCGCTGCCGATGCGGGGTCGGTGGACCTGACGCCAGCAAACTATGCCCAGATCACGTTCGGGGCACACTCGACCCAGGCCAACGCGGTCGTGAACATTCCGGCTGGGAAGATCGCCGCGTTCATGTTCCGGGCAAAGGTCAACTAAGATAGTACTGAAGGTTAGAGAGGCGACTGTGCGATTCCTCAAATCCCTCTTTTTCATCGCCCTGCTGGTGGCCCTGTTCGCTGGAGGTCCGGACAATGTCCGGGCCGCTACGAATTCGGTCCAGGCCGGAATCGGCGGCGTCAACAACGACACGCTGATTGGCGGCGATGGGAGTGGAGGGGGACAGATCACGATCAACTCCGTGGGTCTTGCCTTGGTCAAACAGGCGCGCGACTTGACAGGGACGATACTACCCAACGGCAGCAGCGTGACCTCGGGCAGAGTGATCTATTTCGTACTGTATGTCGATAACCCGACTTCCTATCCGGCCGCTGACGTACGGATCAGCGACCAGTTGAACGAAGCGGAATTTACCTACATTGCGGGTAGCATGGAAACCGCACTTATTCCGAGCGGAGCTTCGAGTACCGTTATCTGGAGTGCTGCCTGGACAGCCTTGACCGACGACCTGGGGGCTCCGGACGATATTGCTTCAATCATTGACAGCGGCGGCCCTGCCGGCCGCGACAGGCTGACTGTCGGCGCGGTTGCCGGACAGGCAAACAAAGTCCTGAATATCCCTGCGGTAGCGCTGCAGGCGATTCGATTCAGGGTGCGGGTGAACTGAGATGAGATCACTCCACACCCGGCATATTTCTGCTTCAACTCCTGTCAGCCGTCGGCATCGTGCAGCACCGGCTCTATCGCTGATGGCGTTCCTGATCTTTTCATGTGCTCTTCTTTTTATGCTGGCGGCTTCCCCTGCGTTGGCCCTGCAGAACACGGCCAGCGGCACGGCCAGCGGCACGGCACTCGACAACAGCAATGCCACGGTAACCCTGCAACTTATCGGTGGCAACGCAGTCACTTCGGCCGTAGCGGAAATCTCTCCAACAACAGTCTATACCAGCAGTATCGGGGTAAGTTTCACCTACGATATCCTCCCGACCATTCTTGCAGGTGACGCGGGGATCGGTGCAATATCGATCAGCGCACCCACGGGATACACGAACCTTGCCGTATCCCAGCTCAAGGTCGGCGGTGTTCCGCTGACCCCCAATTGCGCGGTTCCCGGAGCAGGGACGTACTGCGCGACGCTTTCCGGTCAGACTCTTACCATTACACTTGGCAACCGGGTAACCACCAACCAGACCCAGATCAGTATCAACTTCAGCGCCAACACGCCCTTGACCGCCGGCAGCGGTGATTTCACCTCCATGGTTGGCAGTGTGCAGCCAAACCAGAACACGACCCCAGGCAATGCCGACGGCATACCCGGCAACAGTAATACCTATACCGTCCAGGTTGTCGCGCTTGATTTCAAGAATGCAACTCTGACTGCCAACCCCTTGATTGTAGTCGCTGACGGAAGTGCCTCCAGCCGACTTACGGCAACTCTGCTTACCGGCAGCAATGTGCCGGTTACAAATATCCCGATCAGCTTTTCTTCCACGCGGGGTATGCTTGACAACATCACGCAGCCCACTGCCCCCACGGACCCAAAAGGCATCGCAACGGGTGAAATCAGATCGACTTCTGTCGGAGTTACTACTGTCAGTGCAACTGTTCAAAATGGCGGCGTGATTCCGGCGACGGTTCAGGTTTTCTTTACCCAGGGCCAAGTCCTTGAACTTTCAAAAAGTGCCAGCAAGAGAGAAGCAAACGTTGGTGACGTGATCACCTACCAGATCGTGCTTCGTAATAAGACTACCAAAGATATCAATCAGGTTCGGGTGGAAGACCAGATCCCGCCGAATTTCAAATATATCAAGGGGAGTGTGCGGCTTAACGGTCAAGCAGTGGCCGATCCGAGCGGCAACCGCACCCTTAGCTTCGCTATCGGCACTATCCCGGCCTTCGTGGACAAGAACGGCAATGGACGCGCCGACCAGGGCGAACCCGGTTTCAGCAGCCTCACTTACCAACTGGTGATCGGTTCCGGTGCGACTCCCCAGACCTACGTCAACACGGCCTTTGCCGTAGATGTCTGCCCGACCTGCACCATCTCCAACAGTGATCAGGCGCGCGTTGCCGTGACCCTGGATCCGCTTTTCGACCTGGGAACGATCATTGGTAAGGTTTTTCATGACAAAAACGGGGATGGTTATCAGGATCCGGACGAGCCGGGCGTCGCCAATGCAATGGTGGCTCTTGATAACGGCAGTTATGTTTTGACTGACGAGTACGGAAGATATCACTTCCCAGCGGTTACACCGGGGCAACGTCTGCTCAAGATCAATGTGAGCTCCCTGCCACCCGGCGCAAGCGTCACCACCCGGGAGTCCTTGGTCGTGGCCGTGACACCCGGCCTCTTGGCAAAGGCCAATTTCGGTATTGATTACCATGTTGACACCGAATCCATCGGCAGAGCCGCCGAGGCCGGGCTGATCCTGGCAAGCGAAACGAAGAGAAAGCCCCTGGATGTCATCGGTAATGTGGAGGATCCGGTTGTTATTATCAATGGCGACCAAGCCACATTGCCAAAGAGTGATCTGCACATCGTCCGGGATAATCCGGATCATGTTATCGATATCAAGATGGGGAGCCTTTCCGACCCGCTGGAGTTCAGGACCGAGCTTTCCAACAAAGCTGCGGTGAAAACATGGCGGCTGATCATTACCGATCAACAGGGTCGGGAAATCTATTCACAGCCGGGGCAAGGGGCACCTCCCCAGGTGCTGGGCTGGGACGGTAAAAAGAATGATGCGACCGTTGTCGAGGGGGGCAAGAATTACCAGTATTATCTCGCGCTCAACTACGCCGACGGCAGCAGTTCCTCGACCCCACGCAGGACTTTCGGTGTCAATATTTCATCCGCCATCTTCCTCAACCTGATGGGGGGGGCATTCCGTTCCGGTTCGGATCAGCTCACGGCCAAGGCTCTGCCGATTCTGCAGGAAACGGCCATGGTGCTGAAGAGATTCACCCAGGAGAAGATACGGATCGAAGGTCATACCGACTGGGTCGGCTCGGTGCCATATAATATCGACCTCTCCCGGCGACGCGCCGAGGCAGCGCTGGCCTATTTCGTCGAGGTTGAAAAGCTCCCCCGTGAGCGCTTCACCGTCAACTGGTATGGCAAGTCGCGGCCGGTGGCGAGCAATGTATTCGAGGAAGGGCGGGAACTGAATCGTCGCATCGTCATCAAGGGGGAATTCAACGCGACCAAGGAGGCCAAGGTTCTTGACCAGTACCGGGCTACACCTGCGGCAAAGGTCAATGGTGAACCACTGGATGTTGATCGGCATGGGCGTTTTGCCACAAGCGTAGATGATGTTCTGCGCGACCATCTGGAGGTCGAACTTTCCGGTACCCAGGGCAATGCAATCCATACCCGCTTGCCGCTCCCCCGTCTGGAGATCAGTGCTCCGCAGGGAGAGCTGATTCTCGGTCCCGGTACGAAAGGCGAAAATTGCCGCATCGTTCCACCGGCAGGCCCCGGCGAGACGGCGCAGAAGGGAGTGGCAGTTGCCTGCACTCTGCGTGGTACAACCGAAGCGGGTAACAATGTCGAACTGGACGGCGTCAGGCTGCGCAGCTCAAAGGAGGGTGCGTTTACCGCCGATCTTGGGCTCAGAATGGGAGACAATGTCTACGCCCTGCTGGTTCGCAATCAAGCGGGCTACAGCAGGATTGCCAACCTGCTGGTGCGTGTCTCCGACCGTGACCGGAATGGAAAGCTGGTCGTGACGGTTGATCCGATTCCCAATCTGACCCTCAATCTGCCGCCCAAGGGTGTCCGCATCACCACCCCGAAGCTGACCTTCAACGGCGCCACCGATCCCGGCAACAGCATACGGGTCAATGGGAAACATGTTGCGTTGGATGCTGATGGGCGCTTTACGGCGTCAGTAGCGATGACCAAAGGTGTCAATAAATTGCAGGTGGTAGTCAGCGATGCCCAGGGACATACCGGCAGCATCGAGCGGGAGTATGAATACAACGATACGAACATATTCTTCCTGGCCTTTGCCGACAGCACCTTCAGCCAACTCAAGGGTAAAGGATTCCTGCAGGGCGCCGGCATGGATCAGAAATCCGAGTTCCGCGAAGAAGGACGGTTGGCCTACTATCTGAAAGGGATGATCGCCGGTAAATACCTGGTTACCTCGGCCTTCGACTCCGGTACCCAAAAGTTGGGCAGCATTTTCAAAGACCTGGACAAGTCCCAGAACGACCGGCTGCTGACGAATCTCGATCCGGACAAGATGTACCCGGTTTATGGCGATTCCAGCACCATCGTCTATGATACCCAGAGCCAGGGTAAATTTTACCTGGCCGTGGACAGTGACGAGCTGCACCTCTTGTTCGGCAACTATCCGCTGAATCTGTCCGATACCGAACTGGCGGCATACCAGCGCACCCTGTACGGTGGCCGGGTGGCATATCAGAGCAAAGAGAAAACCAGTTACGGCCAACCGCTGACCAAGGTCGAGCTGTTCGGTGCCGAGCTGCGCCAGGCGCATATTCGCGACGAACTGGCCGCCACCGGCACCTCGCTCTACTACCTGAGTCACAGGGATCTGATCGAAGGGAGCGAGCAGGTCACGATCATGATCAGGGACCGGAATACCGGCTTGCTCCTCAGCAGTCAGACCCAACAACAGGGGATCGATTACTCCATCAAGTATGATCAGGGGCGGCTGCTCTTCAATCGACCGATCTCCAGCGTTTCGCAGAACACGACGCTGATCAGCCAGGCCCTGCTGGTGGGCAATCCGGTCTATATTCAAATTGATTACGAGACCCGCCTGGATTCATTCGACAAGACCGCTTTGGGAGGGCATGTGCGTCAGCAGTTCGGCGACCATCTGGCCGTGGGCGGTACCTATATCAAGGATGAACTCCAGACCGGTAAGTACGATCTTGCCGCTGCCGACACCGAAATTAGGTTAGGCAAGGGCACCAGGCTGGTCGGCGAGTTCGCGACCAGCAGCGGTAACGACTCATTGACCTATCTCAGTAGTGACGGCGGGATCACCTACAAGGAATCCGCTCCGGGTGGGACCAAAAAAGGATCTGCCTGGAAGTTTGCTGTTGAGAGCGATATCGGTGAATGGTTCGGAACAGCCGGAAAAAGCTTTGTGAGCGGTTATTTTAAACACCTTGACTCCGGATTCAGGTCCAATGGTACCGCCCAGGAACAGGGCAGCACCAAATACGGAGTACTCGGACGTTTCACCTTGTCCGATAAAGACAAGATCCTGGCGCGATTCGACCGGATAGAGTTGGACGCCACCGAAACCTTCGGCGCGCAGCGCTCGGATCTGGCCAACATCAACTATCAGCACACCGAGGAACGCTGGCAGGCCAGCGGTGAAATCCAGAGTAGTGACGGCAATCAAAACACCGGTACAACATTGTTCGGCACGACATCTACCACAACGACCGGTACCGGTACCGGTACCGGCACTGCAACCACAACCACCGCCAGCGCTCGTTCCGTGTATGCCGCCGCCCGTCTGCGCGTGGAAATCTTCAAATCGCTTACCGGCACGGTTGAACACCAGCAGACTCTCTTCGGCTTGACCAATAACCAAAGTAGAGTCGGAGCGGAATACCGGGTCAACAAAAATATCGCGCTGCAGGCAATCGGTGCTGTCGGCAACCTGGGGACCGCCGCCGAGGCAGGCGCAATCGTCACCCTCGACAAAAGCAGGTTATATTTCAAGGAACGTCTGGCAGACGATCAGGCCGGCAAGAGTACTTCGACCATCGTTGGCGGTGAGCAGCCGATCGGACCATCGAGCAAGGTCTACACGGAATACCAGTGGGAGAAAGGCTCCGCCGGGGACCGCACCATCTCTGTTCTGGGCGCCCAGAAACTGTGGGATCTGCGTCCCGGCTTACAACTGCTGCTCACCGGCGAGCATGGTACTGTTACCTCATCACCGCAGAAAAACGATCGTTACAGCCTTGCGGCAGGCATCAACTTCGGCAAAGCGGATTCAATCAAGTTTTCTTCACGCGGAGAGGTGCGTTGGGAGACCGGAGGGCAGAAACTGCTGCAGTATTTGACCACGAACCAGCTGGAATACAAGATTAACCCGGACATGACCCTGGTTGGCAAATATCGTTACAGCGTCAGTGAGGATGTGGGGTTGAAGCAGGTGGTGGCGATGTTTGAAGAGCGCAGCATCGGCCTGGCCTATCGACCGGTCAAGCACGACCGCTTCAATGCCCTGGCCCGTTACACCCGACTTGTTGACCAGCGGGGTGTTACCGTCGACGCCGCCATGGCGTACAAGTCCATATCGGATGTATTCTCCGCCGAGTGGTCCCTGCAACTGAGTAAAAAGCTCGAATGGGTGGAAAAGGGTGCCTACAAAATCAAGACTGAAGATTATGTCGACCGGCCTTCATTTACCGGTCATACGCTCCTGTCGATCCACCGGCTGAATTATCATATCTTCAAACAGATTGACGCGGCCGCGGAATACCGGCTGCTGTGGCAGAGGGAAGCCAGGGACAGCCGGCAGGGATGGCTTTCAGAAGTGACCTGGGAGCCGATTAGCCACCTGCGGCTGGGGGTTGGCTACAACTTCACCGATTTCTCGGATGACGAGTTCGCGGACAACAATTATTCGGTCTACGGCTGGTTCCTGCGCGTCCAGGGAAAATACTGAAAGACCGCTCCGTCCGACCTTTTATGGGCGGCGGCATTGATCAACCCGAGGGTCAGCACCATGTCCAGGAAATTCTTAAAAACCGCTGCAGGTCGTTCTCTTGAGGTCGTCGGAGCGGTCATGCTCGCGATTTTATGCTTCATGGTTTTTCTGTGGCTTCTGAAACTGCTCTTCCCTTCCGGTACGCCGCTTTCGGAAATAATGAAAGGTCGCGAGCCCCGACAGGGCAAAGATGCCGTGGAAAATGCACAGGGAGAACAGCAGCAGCTCGAACCTTTTGCGGCACGTCTCAGCAGGTATGTCAACATCGTCAAGACGAAAAGGTCGGGGGATGTGGCCTGGTCCAATGTTCGTGAGGGTATGCCGCTTTACAACAGTGATGCGGTACAAACCGCTAATCAGTCCAGCGCAGTTATTGCGTTTGATTCTGCCAACTCGCTGGAAATGTTGAGCAACTCGCTGGTGATTGTAAAAAGTCTGACAAACGACAAGCTTCGTAATGAACGAAAATCCGTGCTGCTGGTAATCGACGGCGCGTTGCGAGGGCGATTGTCAGGGTCCGCACAGAAGAACGTGCAGGTGGAGATGGCGCTGCCGACCGGGACTGTCAGGGTCCAGTCGCAAAAAAGTGCCGACGGGAGCGCAGATTTTACGGTGCGGGTGAATCCCGACAAGTCTTCTACGGTAACCGTTCAGCACGGCATTGCCGAGGTGACTGCCCAGGGAAAAACGGTCAGAGTGGGGGCCAACCTGTCAACAACGGTTAATCTCAGTGGTGCACCGACAACTCCCCGAGGACTTCCGGCTCCGCCGCTGCCACTTTCGCCGATTACCGGGACCAGCTTCGTCTATCGCGAACTGCCCCCCAAGGTCACGTTCAATTGGCGGGGAGCGGCACATCTCCATAACTTCCGATTGCAACTTGCCACTGATGCGGAGTTCAAACAGATGGTGGTTGACGAACGGCTTGACAGGTCAGGGTATAGTCACGGCAATCTGCAGCAGGGGGAGTATTATTGGAAGGTCAGCGCGCTTGACGGCTGGTCCGAGGGGAAACCCAGCCCGGTCAGGCGCTTCAGGCTTGTGCAGGATCTGGAACCTCCCCGGCTTGAGGTGCAGTTTCCGCCGCCAATTGTTGAGGATGACCGCTATCTGCTCAAGGGGACAACCGAGGAGGGGGCGGAGCTCTTCATCAACAAGAAACCGGTCTCCGTTGGATCCGGGGGGAACTTTTCCCAGCTGCTGCAATTCGAGCGCGGAGTCAATGTGGTTACCGTGGAAGCGGTAGATGCCGCCGGCAATATCACCTACAAAACTCACAAGGTTATCAGCAGGTTCTGAAGTCCGGAGGAAGTGCATGCGGCAGAAGATACGTTTCCCGATCAGGTTAAAGATTCTTGCTACGACGTTGATCGTCATGACCGCGGTTGTCAGTGTGATCACCTTTACCATGGCCAATCTGTTCCATGCGGACAAGAGCGCCTATATCCGCGATCTCACCTCAGCCACTGCCTTGAATGCAACCCAGGAAGTCAACATGCTTCTTGAAGGATATCGAGAACGTCTGCAGGTCTACACGCGTCTCCTCGACGATACGACCCTTTCCGGTCCGGCCAAAAATGACCTGATCAAGAAGTTGTTGGAAGATGCCGGTGAGTTTGTGTCGATCACCATCTACCGCAACGGGGTCGATCAGGGGAGTGTGTATGATGTCAAACTGCTCCAGGACGCGGGTTTGAGCAAGGAAGATCTGCAACAATACCGCGCCACAAACCCGCTCCCCCTGCAACAGGTTCTTTCCAGCAAGGTCTTCGTGATCAATTCGACGATCAATGAAAAGCTTCCGACCCTGACCATCGCTTGCCTGCAGAGCAGCCTGAACGGCGAGAACCACATCATTGCCGCAGCGGTGATTAAACTCGACAGGATTCTGGAACTGGCCCGTCAATCAAAGGTGTTTGAAACGTACGTTCTGGATTCCCAGGGAATTCTTCTTGCTCACCGGAATATCAAAAAAGTCGCCCACCATGAAAAGGTTGCCTGGATTCCCCGGCAAAAGGAGCTTCTTGAAGGAAAAGAGATGATCCGCACGCTTGAGTTCAGCCGCAATGATATCGAGCTGGTGGGGGGATTCGGCAAGGTCAGGGATGGGGGGCTGCTCATCGGTGTTCAGATCCCCAAATCCGCGGCCTATCTGACGGCACGCGGTTTGCTTAACAATCTGTTCGGCGTTTCCCTGGGCCTTCTGATTGGCGCGGCACTCTTGAGCCTGTTTTGGTCATACCGCATCACCCGGCCGCTGGAGATGCTCTCCAAGGCCAGCCGGCATGTGGGACAAGGTGATTTCAATGTCCATGTTATCCCCTCGTCCAACGACGAAATCGGTGAATTGGCCGGTTCGTTCAACCAGATGACGGATGAACTTCATTCCCGCGAAATTGCCTTGCAGCAGGCCCAGGAACAACTGATCCAATCGGAGAAAATGGCCGCTTTCGGTCAGATGGGGGCCGGCATTGCCCACGAGGTCAAGAACCCCTTGGCCGGCATTCTCGGCTATACCCAGCTTTCGTTACGCAAGGTCGAACCGGACACCCTGATCTACAAGAATCTGCTGATCATCGAAAAGGAGACCAAGCGCTGCAAGGAGATCATTGAGAGTCTGCTCAAATTTGCCCGCCAGGAGAAATACAATTTTGAGTTGGTTGATATCAACCATGTGATCGAGGATGCAGCGGAGTTGGTCGATCACCAGCTCGGTATCAACCAGATACGGCTGGTGAAGGAGCTTCTGCCGGGGCTGCCGTCTATCCTGGGTAATGCCAACCAGATCCAGCAGGTGCTGATGAATCTGATGATCAATTCCCAACAGGCAATGGAGGGAACTCCGGGGGTTGTTCAGTTGACTTCCCGGCTGCTCGATGCGGGGCATATCGAACTGCGGGTGAGCGACAATGGTCCCGGCATGAGCAAAGAGGTACAGGCCAGGCTCTTTGAACCGTTTTTTACAACCAAATCGGCCGGCAAGGGGACCGGTCTCGGGCTTTCGGTCAGCTTCGGCATTATCAAGGAACATCGGGGCGAAATCCGCATCGAGAGTGAACCTGGTGCGGGAGCCTCGTTTATCATTACCCTGCCGGTAGCAGAAACGAAGGAAACCGGGGATGACCCACTTGAACATGCTGCGGTTTAATCGCACAAAAAATTGTTTACTTTATTACTCGGTTGATCGATAAGATTCTAACAGGTTGTTGATTGTCTGCTTCCAGCGCCATGCAGTACTCACATGCATGGCAACAACGGATTGATGTGCTGGCAGGGGATCGTCTACAGCCACAGGGAAGGGATGCTATGCACATATTGATACTTGATAGTGATGACGCTTGCCGGGAATCATTGTCCCGGATATTACGGGGAGCCGGGCACTCGGTCGTGATCGCCGGGGATCTTGCGGAGGCACTCAGCCACTGTTCTCCCGACGCTTGCGACCTGGTACTTATGGATGAATCCTACCAAGCGGAAGCGTTCAGCAGGATAAAAGAGCACAATCAGGATATTCCGATTGTGACCATGAGTCCGAATCCATCAATTGAGTCGATCATCGTCTCCCTGAGACGGGGAACATTTGACTATCTCATCAAACCGTTTACCGATACGGAAGTGCTTATGGAGGTACTCGAACGGGTTCGCCGAGCGATCGAGGCCATCAGTAACCAGCGTGCCTTCCTGAAACGGATATTGAAGACATTTTCCGAGTTGAGCTTTGCAAATGAAACGATCAGGGAACGGGGGTATGCCGAGGGGATTACGGATCAATATTACAGCCAATTTTTCGAGGATATCCTCTCCATAGAACTGGCACGTTCGCAGCGATTCAACCATAATTTTACGGTTGTCTCCATCCGGCTTAATTATCTGTTAAAATATACGTCTCCCGAATCAAGTGCCGAATTCAGCAGTCAGGTCGAGGCCATATCATCTTTCTTGCATCAACGGATGCGCAGGACCGATGTGCTGGTAAGAACAGGCGCTACCGAGTTTATGATAATATTGGTAGAAAATACGAAGGAAGCGGGAATGATTGTCGTGGAAGAACTTCGCCAGGGAATTAGAGCAATTATCCCCGCGGAGATCAGAACGGCCAGTCAGGCAGAGGGGAAGCAACCCGTTGCCATTGGGATGGCAACCTATCCGTTAGACGGAATGGAGTCGCAGGATCTTATTAACGCAGCCTGCCAATGCCAATAATGAAAGGACCGGCGCATGCCCATAGAAGTTCTGATTGTCGATGACGAAGAAAGCCTGCGCGGCGTTCTCACGCAGGTACTGGAAGAAGATGGTTTTGTCGTGACCGAGGCGGCCAGCGCTGAAGAGGCGCTGGATATTTTTGCACGCATCATTTTTCCGATCGTTTTTACGGATATACGCATGGGGGGGATGAGCGGCCTGCAGCTTTTGCAGGAAATCAAACAGAACCATCCGGAAACCCAGGTAATCATCATCACCAGCAACGCATCAGTCGATTCGGCCATCACCGCTCTCAGGGCAGGGGCCTATGACTTCCTGGTAAAGCCCTTCGAAGACCTCAGCCTGATTTCAGCGGTAGCCAAACGGGCATCAGATAAAATAGTATTAATGAGGGAAAATCGGGCTCTGATCACCAAGCTTGAAGAGAAGAACCGGGAGCTGGAGTTCAGCAATCGTGTGCTTTCGGAAATTGCCAACCGCGACGGGCTGTCCGGGTTGTACAACCATCGATATTTCCAGGAGATTCTGGAGAAGGAATTGATCCGCGCCAATCGCCACAACCACTGCCTTGCCTTGCTTTTTATCGATATAGATAACTTCAAGCATTATAACGACAAGAATGGTCATCCCGCCGGAGATCTTGTCATCCGCACCATCGGCAAAATCCTGACCATGAATTTACGACAAACGGACATGGTGGCGCGCTACGGGGGTGAGGAGTTTACCGTTATCCTCCCTGAAACCGATCGCAGTGGGGCATTGAAGATTGCCGAAAACCTGCGCAAGAGAATCGCTGAATTTCCATTTCCCGGCCATGAAAGCCAGCCCGAAGGAATTCTAACCATCAGCATTGGTGTGGCGGTGTTCCCCGACGACGGCAGCCGGCCGGAGGAAATTGTCGAACACGCTGATATTGCGCTCTACAACGCCAAAGAGCTCGGCAGAAATGCCGTCTGTCCCTTCAGCGCCGAGGAAACCAGCATCGCCACCTAGTATGGTTACCTACCTGTGTAACGAGAGGTCCGCTTGGCTTGACCAGAATCCTCGCCGGGCTTCTCTCGCGTTGCCCTGCACGTACTCCCCGTCCGCCGCATCTCTGATGGACTGATTCCTCACATCAATCATACCCCCTGAATATCTCATCAAAGGCATCGATATTGTTCGTAAAGGCTGCCAGTACCTGCGGATCGAAATGTTCCTGTCTGGTTCTGCCATCGCCATTAATGATGATGTCTACCGCCGCCTGATGGCTCAGTGCACGCTTGTACGGGCGCACACCGCGTAGCGCCTCGTACTGGTCGACCAGCATGACGATCCGCCCTTCAATGGGAATTTCCTCCCCTTTCAGGCCGTTGGGATACCCCGATCCATCCCACTTTTCATGATGATTGAGGGCAATCGAGGCCGCCATTTGGATATTGGCATGGGATGAGCCCGAGAGGATCTTGCTGCCGATGACCGTATGGTTCTTCATGATCTCAAATTCTTCACGTGTGTACGGTCCCGGTTTCAAAAGAATCGCATCCGGTATCCCGATCTTGCCGATATCGTGCATGGCGCTTGCAAACGTGATCGCATCGATGAACGTATCGGGCATGCGCAGAGTTTCTGAAACGTGTTTTGCATACAGTCCCAAGCGCCGGATATGGTTGCCCGTCTCATCGTCGCGGTACTCAGCCGCCACCATCAAACGCACGATCATTTCCTTGCTTGCATCATTAACCTCGCGGGTTCTTTGGCGGACCATTTCCTCCAGATTCTGTTTGTAATCATGTTCCATTTGAAGAAGTCTGCGGTAATTGACGGCCTTTTCCATGGAATGGATCAACTGCACCGGGTTGAATGGTTTTATTATGAAATCAAAGGTCCCTTTATGAATTGCATCCACGGTCATATCCAGCTCCGCGCTGCCGGTCATCAGGACTACCGGAATTTCCGGGTAGCGGATATGGATATGTTCAAGAAGATCAAGTCCGCTCATTCCGGGCATGTTGATATCGGTCAGCACGGCATCGATTCTCCCCGCTTTCAGGATATCCAACACCTTATCGGGGCTCTTGCAGGACAAGGTTGGATACCCGTTGACGGAGAGCAGCATGGTCACCATTTCCAGAATGTGTGGCTCATCGTCAACAACAAGTATCTGGGGACTTATTGCCATGGAATTCTCCTTTGCTGCCTAAACCGGTTTGGGTACCTGCCCGGTCTCTCTCTGTCCGCAGTCAGCTACATAATCCATATCGGCCCGCCTGGTGGAAACTTTAGTAGAAACAAATTTATTCACGCTTTTCAGCTGAGAAAATGTCGCCACGCGCCACGTTCCATCGGCAATCGACGAATTATGCACAGCGCAAAAACGTTGGGTTCAGCTCACAGGCACGATGAAATTGGGCCCGTGGGAGATGGAAAGTGGCGTGCTGAACAATTCCGCTAAATAAATTTCGCGCCATTCCGATAAGGAGGGAAGGAGGAAGATGACATGCTGAGAAATAAACTCATCCATAAGGTCCTGGGGATCATTGCCGCGACGTTGTTTGTCGGTTTTGCCGCCATGGGAATTACCTCCATCTGGCTCGAGTATCGGGCGATCATGGATTTGCAGGCACATAACAGCAGCTATTTATCCAGTGTTATTGCCAAAAACATTACGGACCTGATGTTGAAGGGTGAGGCACGAGAGATCGAGGCCTATATCCTGGAACTGAAAAAAACAGGGATAGTCAGGGACTTGAGGGTCTTCAATGTTGAGGGAAAAGGTGGCGGGGGGACAGGTTCAGAGGCAAATTCCGTTATTGTACAGGCGATCGCAGATGGAAAGACCTTGCATCAGGTTCAAAAGCAGCAAGGAATTCACTCCCTGATTACCGCCATCCCCTTGGCCAATGAGGAACGGTGTAAAAAATGTCACGAAAGCGCTCCTCGGTTCCTGGGGGGAATTCTGCTTGATACCTCCCTGGAAGAGGGGTATGCCAGCGCAAAGAGTCTTACCCTCATGCTCTCCGCGGCCGGTATCTTCTTCTTTTTTGCCATGATCGGCGGTATGTACCTGTTCTTCAAGAAGACTATCGTTAAGGATATTCTCGACTGCACGCAGATGGTCAGGATCATTGCTCAGGGAAAAGGCGACCTGAAGATGGAAATTCCGGTTCGTTCCAGCGATGAAATCGGCCAGCTCGCCAAGGGGATCAACGAGCTGAACGGCAAGGTTCGGGAGATCATCGCCGATCTTTATCGGCAGGCGGAACAGATCGCCGTTTCGATCTGTATGATCAAACAGGAAACCGGCGGTGCCGTCCGTGCCACGTCCGAACAGATGGAACAATCCCTGTCCGTTGCCGTTGCGGCGGAAGAGATGGCGGTGACCCTGAATGCCGTGGCAGCCAATACCCAGCGTGCGGCGCACCTCTCATCCCAGGTTGACAGTGCCGCCGGTGCCGGCATGACGGCTGTTGGGGAAACCTTTCACTGTATGGAGGTGATCAGCGGCAGCGTCAATGTGACGCTCGATACGGTAGAACGGCTGGCACTATCAACCGGCCAGATCGGCGAGATTATCACACTCATCGAGGATGTTGCCGATCAGACCAATCTCCTGGCTCTCAACGCCGCCATCGAGGCTGCCCGTGCCGGAGAGTACGGCAGAGGCTTTGCGGTTGTCGCCGATGAGGTCAAAAGCCTCTCGGCCAAAACGGCGGCATCGACCAAGGAAATTACCCAGATCATCCGTTCGATCCAGAACGAAAGCCAGGCCGCCATGGCTTCCATGAGTGTTGAAAAGGAGCGGGTCGGGGAGGGGGTTGTCAAGGCGGTCGCTGCCAGGGAGTCGTTGACGAATATCCTGCAACTGGCCGGCGAAGCTACCGATATGATCAGCCAGATCGCCTGCGCTACCGAACAACAGAGCAGTACCACCGATGAAATTTCAACCAAGATCCACCAGGTCTCCGACGCCGCCACCCTTGTCCATTCCCAGATGGAGACCAATGACGCTACCTTCAAGGAACTGGCCGAGGTGGCCGAGCAGATCTTCACCACCGTCGGCAAGTTCAGCGTCGGCAATTACCATGACAAGATCAAGGGCTATGTCGTTGAGCTGCGTGACCGGGCCACGGCGCTGCTTGAGCAGGAACTGGCAGCGGGAAGGATCAGCATGGAGGCGTTGTTCGATCGCAACTACGTCCCCATCCCCGATACGGCACCGCAGAAGTACACCACTTCATTCGACCGGTTGTTCGATAAGCTCATCTCACCGATCCAGGAAGAAGTCCTGGCCAAGGACAGCAGCATGTCATTCGCCATCTGCGTGGATGACCATGGCTACCTGCCCAGCCATAATCTGCGCTATACGAAACCGCTGACAGGCAACCCCGAAATCGATAAAGAGCAAAACCGTACCAAGCGCCTCTTCGACGACCGGACCGGAGGGCGGGCCGCCCGCAATCAGGATGAGTTTCTGTTACAGACCTATATGCGTGATACGGGAGAGATCATGAACGACATTTCCTCCCCGATTGTGATCGGAAAGCGGCACTGGGGGGCTGTCAGGGTTGGTTATCAGGTGTCACGATGAACGGCTCGTTACGTGTGAGCCGTGCGAGAAACCGCACAACAACTACTCAACTTTTCGCCGCAGCTGTCGAAGTACCCTATAGAGGGCCCAAGTATTCATGAAGGTCACACATGCCACACGAGATCACTACAACGAGGTCAGATGACATGAAAGGGAACAGTCTGGAATACGCTTTCCAGGTGGTGCGGCACGTTAATTCTGCTGTTCCGTCGAAGCCGCTTCCCGCCGAACTTCTGCTCGACACGATTGGTCGGGGCGTGATTTTTTTGAACAGTGACGGGATCGTGACCTACATGAACAGGTATGCCGCCGAGGTGCTGCATGTCTGGCATGAATCGGTCATCGGAAAAAGTGTGGACATGCTGCCCTTGAATACCCCGCTCTACAAGGTCTTGAGCGAACAATGCCGGGATGTGCCGCTGGAGATGGTCATACAGGGACGTGTGGTTGTCGCCCAATCGACCGCGCTAAGGTCGGCTTCCGGGGAGGTTTGCGGGGAACTGACCGAATTCTGGGATGTTACGGAAGAAAAACGCTCAAAGCGGCAGCTGGAAGAGTTCGTGACCATGATGACCCACGACCTCAAATCACCACTGACGGCCATCATGGGCTACATCCAGGGGATGAAGTGTGGCATGTTTGGTGAAATCGGCAGTCGATTGCGCAGTGTGCTTGATAAAGCCGAGGAGAGCGGTAAAACGCTCAACTCGATGATCGAGGAAATGCTCGATCTCTTCCGCTTGGAAGTGGGGCTGCTCAACCTGAAACGACAGAATTGCGACATGGGAAAGTTGTTGGAAGGGTGTTGTCGAGACAACCAGCGCGCTGCGCAGGGGCAGGGGGTCGATCTGGTTTTCGTGCCGCCGGTAAGAGTGCCGGAGTTGGTGGTTGATGGCCGGCAATTGATTCGCGTTTTTAACAATCTGATCGGCAATGCCATAAAATATACCCCTGCCGACGGTACGGTGACCATCGTTACGGAGTGTGACCAGGATGCCCTGCAGGTAGCCATCAGTGACACGGGCATCGGCATCCCGCAGGAGGACCTCTCGCGCATCTTCTACAAGTATTACCGCTCCGCGGGCGCCTCCAGTTTCAAGGGTACCGGCTTGGGGCTGGCCATCAGCAAGACCATCGTCGAAGCCCATGGTGGCGGGATCGAGGTCGAAAGCAGCGTCGGGTTGGGGAGCACCTTCAAAGTGATTATTCCCTTGCGGGGCCTGGAGGAAGGGGATTATGCCCCCTTGAACCCAAAGTAAGCCGAATAATCGATGGGTGTGAAGAAGAATACCCGTCACACCCCGGCAGAGGCATGATTGTTTCGGCACACACGGCTAAACTTTACGCGCAACATGCCGATAGGATAGGTAACGGAAACAGGGCTGCATGTGGGATCCCGGAGCAACCGGGAACAATAACAGGTGGAGGTAAGACCATGCCGAATGTCTTGATTGTCGATGATTCTTCAACCATGCGCAAGATTATCACCCGCTCGCTGAGACAGGCTGGGTTTGTCGTGGACGAAATTTTTGAAGCCGGGGACGGTATCGAGGGGCTGAACGCCCTGACGGCCAACAAGATCGATCTGATCCTGTCCGATATCAATATGCCGAACATGGACGGCCTGGAATTCGTCAAGTCGTCACGCAGCAGGGGATGCAAGGTGCCGATTGTGATGATAACCACCGAAGGCGGAGAGGATGTCATCAACGAGGCCCTTGCCAGCGGCGCCAACGGCAGCATCAGAAAGCCGTTCACACCCGAGCAGCTTCAGGAACAGCTGGGAGGCCTGCTATGACCCTGAACGAGACTGTTACCAGCAGCTCCATGATTCGCGAGGAGGAGCTTGCCAGCTACGTGATAACAGCCGCCAAGCAGGTCTTTACGACCATGGTGATGATGGAGCTGGAGGATCATTATCCCTTGCGTGAAGCGGTCACCAAGCTCCAGTGCAGCATCACGGGCATGGTTGGCCTGGCGGGGATTTACAGCGGTATCCTCTCCATCCATTGTCCGCAACAGCTCGCCCTGCGCATCACCTCGAACATGCTTGGCATGGATGTGGACGAGGTCGGCGATGACGTGAGCGATGCCCTGGGGGAGATAGCCAATATGCTGGGCGGGCACGTGAAACAGGTCCTCTCCAAGGGGGGCCACGATCTGAATCTTTCCATACCTACGGTGATCAGCGGCGAGAGTTATACGATAAACTGCATGTCGGATAAGGATTGCGTTGTGATCCCCTTCTCCTGGAACAATGAGCGCTTTCTGGTTGGTCTGACACTCAGGAAGGAATGATGCGGGTTGTGTTGTACATAGCGAATGGTACGGGCATTATTCCACGCTGACAATCGGGGCCATGGTGCATGAGAAGAGGATATATGCCTTTAACTAACGCATGGTTATGCGGCAGAACCTAAAGGATAGGATATGCAAGAACTTCCCAACATGCAGGAGATGCTGAATGCGGCAATGGCCCAGGCATCGCAGGAGTGCGGCACGCTCCTCGGTCAGGAACTGGAGATCCGCGGAAGCGCCGTCCGGACAGTGACGAAAGAGGAGTACCTCAAAGGGATGGAGAATGCATCCTTCGTGGTCGGGATCGATTCACAGGAGGATTATCGCGGGATGATCTACCTGCTCCTCAGCTTCCGGGATGCCATTGTTATGAGCGGCACCCTGCTTGGCGTTCCTGCCGCCCGGATCATGGAAAAGAAGAAACTGGCCATTGTAGAGTCGGATGATGTGGATGCCTTCTCGGAGATCGCCAACCAGGTGGTCGGTTCATTCAACGCGGTCTTTAAGCGAACCCTTCCCAAGAAGGCCCATCTGAAGCAATTAACGCCGAAAAAATACATTCCGCACGAGAACCCGATCGATGAGACCGAGCCGCTGAACGACGGCGAGTATTACCTGCAACGGGCGCAACTGACCCTGGCCGGCAAGGAGCTGGAGCAGCTCGATATTCTGATACCGTTTTCTCTGGCCAAATTGTTTGACCTTCGGGAAAGGTCGCAAGAGGCGCTGCCGGTTTCGGAGATCGAGGAAGCCTCTGCTGCGGCGTCTCAGGTGGGGGCGGGTGCAATCCTGGCCGAACCGGCGGCGGTATTGATCCTGGATGACAATGACGCGCAACGTCAACAATTCCAGGAGATGCTGGCGTCATCAGGTGTCAGTCCGTTGAGTGCCACGCTCGACGCGGACCTGAAAAAACTCCTCTCCCATAAAGGATTGAAGGCGGTCCTGGTGGCCATCACCACGGTGAATGATCAGGATCTGTCGATTTGCCTCAAAATCTCCGCCAACCTGAAAGGTATCTCCGTCCCCATTATCATGTGCGCTCGGGAATGGACCCGCAGCGCAGTCCTCAAGGCGCTGAAATACGGGGCTGGCGATATTATGATGACGCCCTGTTCCCCTGATGAGCTGACCTCGAAGGTGCTGAAGTTGGTGGAGGCGGCCTAGTACCTCGGCACTGATCAAGGCTGTTGGGGTAGGCGCTAAAACTGCCCGAGCCAACAACTGAAAATGACTCGTGTCAAAAATACGACCTCCCGGTACCACTCTTTTGACATGTCCCCCGTCTGACCCGCTCAACCGAAAAACGCCTGTTGATCCAGGTTGACAGGCGGATTCTGCCGCTCTCTCCCTGACAACCACCCCTGCTCGCCCCCCGTCTGATCCCATCACAACCAGCTGCTGATTCCCTATTTGATCGTACATGATCGCTTGCTTGTTGTAACTATATGAAATAAAACGATAAAATCCATTGGTATGGCATTTGCTTGGTACGGCTGACAGAGAAAGGAGGCCGACCAATGTCGCTAAACGGAATTTTCGACTCAACCATCAACCTGCTTGGCAAAAGCCTTGATCTGCGGGCCCAGAATCATAACCTGATCTCCGCCAACATTGCCAATGCGGAGACCCCGGGCTACACGCCGACCACCCTCTCTTTCGAGAAAGAATTGCAGGGGGCGTTTCGCTCCAAGGGTGAGGCGACCCCGTCGGTAACCAACGTGCGCCACATCCCCCTGCGGGGAGATGCGGGAGGGCTGGAGCTGGTGCAGGGGAGCGTGTTCGAGACACCGGCCAATTCCCCGGGCCTGGACGGTAACGGGGTTGAACTGGAACATGAGATGGGCAAGATGGTTGAAAACCAGATCATGTATAACGCTGACGTGCAGTTTTTGAGCAAAAAATTTGCGGCACTGACGCTTGCCATCAAAGGAGGCAACTAATGGACTTCTTCACATCACTGGATATCAGTTCGTCGGCCATGTCCGCCGAGCGGACACGGATGAACCTGATCTCAAGTAATCTTGCCAATGCCAATTCCACCAGAAGCGCCGAGGGGGGACCATACAAACGAAAGGATGCCGTCTTTATGGCCAGTCCGCTGGCCGGCACCTTTTCCAGCGCCATGAACCAGGCCAACCGCGCGCTGTCACGGGTGGATGTGACCGGGGTGAGGGAAGATTCCGCTCCTCCCAGAGTACAGTACGATCCGACCCATCCCGATGCCGACGCCAAGGGCTATGTGTCGCTTCCCAATGTGAACGTCATCGAGGAGATGGCCGATATGATCTCCGCTACCAGGACCTATGAAGCCAATGTCACCGCGGCTCAGGCGACAAAGAGCATGGCGATGAAGACCTTGGAGCTGGGCAGGTAAGTCTGATCCCCATCGCTTCAGGAATCTGGGGTGTTGAGCAGTCATTGCGGAGACAAACATGGTAATCAAAGGCATACAGAGTGGATACGGCATCAACCAGGCTTTTCCCGTTTCGGGGAGCAAGGAGGCCAAACCTGCCTCGGTTGCGGAAGGGACCGGCAAGTTCCTCGGGGAACTGGTGAACAAGGTCAATGACCTGCAGTTGCACGCCGACAAGGAAATCCAGAAGATCTCCACCGGGGAGTCAACCGGATTGCACGAGGTCATGCTGGCGATGGAAAAATCGGGGGTCGCGTTCCAGTTTCTGACCCAGGTGAGGAACAAGGCTCTGGATGCCTATCAGGAAATCATGCGTATGCAGGTTTGATGCAGCGGTTGCAACAGTTGTTCTTAACTCGTCAAAATTACATTTATTTGTGAGAGCATTATGACTGAAACAGTGAAAAGACTGGCCGCCCCCTATATGACGCTCCCCCCTGCCAGACGCTGGTTGGTAGGAGTCGTGGTGCTGCTCTCCATTCTGGCCTTCGGCACCCTGATCGTGGTTACCAACAAGATCGATTACAAACCGCTCTTTGCCAACCTCAGCAATGAAGACACGGGCGAGATCGTCAAAAAGCTCAAGGAACAGAAGGTTCCCTATCGCATCGCCAGCGATGGCAAGGCGATCATGGTGCCCAGTGACAAGGTCTATGACCTGCGCATCTCCCTGGCTTCCGAGGGACTTCCCCAGGGTGGTGGGATCGGTTTCGAAATATTCGACCGCAAGAACTTCGGTATGACCGAGTTTGTACAGAAGCTGAACTACCAGCGTGCGCTTCAGGGGGAGTTGTCGCGGACCATCATGCAGATTGCCGGTGTCGAGCACGCCCGGGTTCATCTGGCCATCCCGGAAAAATCACTCTTCAAGGATAATGAAAAGCCGCCCACCGCTTCCATCGTATTGCAGATGAAATCGGGGCGCCAGGTGCGGGAGAGTGAGGTACAGGGGATCGTTCATCTGGTGGCCTCATCCGTCGAGGGGATGGACCCGGAACAGGTCACGGTGCTGGACAGCCGTGGCAAGGTCATGAGCCGCACCGGTCCGGCCGACGTCACCGGCAAGATGAGCAATACCATGATGGAGACCCAGCGCGGTTACGAGAAGAATCTGGAAGAACGGCTGCAGAGTCTGCTGGATAAGGCGGTCGGCTCGGGCAAGTCGGTGGCCAGGGTCAGCAGCGTACTCAACTTCAATCAGGTGGAAAAGGTCGAGGAACGCTACGATCCCAATGCCAAGGTGGTTCGCAGTGAACAGCGCATGGAGCAGAAGGACGGGACGACCATGCCTGCCGGCGGTGTCCCCGGGGTCCAGACCGCCGCAGGCAAGACGCCTGCCCCTCCCGCTCCCGTGGCAGGGGGAGGATCCAAGCGTGACGAAACCCTCAATTATGAGATCAACCGTTCTTCCGCGAAGATCATTGAACCGGTCGGAACACTGACCAAGTTGTCCGTGGCAATTCTCGTGGATGGCAAGTATGAGGCCCCTGTCGCGGCGAAATCCGCTAAAACGGCCAAGGCCAAGTATACCCCGCGCAGTCCCGATGAACTTCAGAAGATAGAAGCCCTGGTGAAGAGCGCGGTTGGCTACAACGCTGAACGGGGTGATCAGTTGACCGTGGTCAACGTCCCCTTTCAGGAAACCGGGGATGAGGTGGCTGCCGAACAACCCCAATGGTGGGAAAAACCGGTGGTCTTCGATCTGGGGAAAAACCTGTTGCTGGGCCTGGCATTCATTGCCCTGCTGCTCCTGGTGGTCCGGCCGCTGCTGAAGATGCTGGCCGTTCCGCAGAGGAACCGCAGCGATAGTATCGAGAGACTCGAATCGCAGAAGGAACCTCACGAACAGCTTGAGGAGGGACTCCACAATCTGTTGCTGCAACCCGGCCTGGATCACAAGGGGCAGGGAGAATTGCTGGCCCTGGTCAAGCAGGACCCCTACCAGACCGCCCAGGTCCTCCAGAGCTGGCTTAGGCAGAGAGATTGAACTACGAACGCGGGGTTATGATGAAAGGATCGGATAAGGCTGCAATATTGCTTCTCTATTTGGGGCCGGAAGCCACCAGCAGTGTCTTTGAACACCTGGAGGATGACGAGATCAAGAAGATCGGTCAGAGTATGGCCGGTCTCGGGCGTGTCTCCCGTCCGGCTATCCAGGAAGTCGTCCAGGAATTCAGTCAGCTGACGGACCCGACCACCGGATTTTTTTCCCAGGGTGAGGCCTTCGTGAAAAAGATTCTGGAACAGGCCCTGGGACCGCAAAAGGCCGAGGCCCTGCTGATGGAACTCTATACCTCCTCGCGGGGGGATATGGTCGACATTCTCGGCAACATGGACGCCAAGAGTATCGCCAACTTCCTTTCCCAGGAACATCCCCAGACCGTTGCCGTCATCCTGGCCAAGCTTCGCCCCATGCAGACCAGCGAGATCATCACCTTGTTGCCGCAGGAAATGCAGGCCGAGGTGGTGCTGCGCATTGCCGACGTGGAACATGTGTCGCCGGAGATACTGGCCGAGATCGACGAGGTCATCAGAAAAGAGCTGACCTCCGTGGGAGGGTCGCAACGCTTCAAGGTCGGGGGCGTGGAAAAAGTGGTCGAGCTGTTCGGTTATTTGGACCGCAGTCGCGAGAAGCAGATCCTGGACAAGCTCGACGAACTCAACCCCCCCTTGGCGGAATTGATCCGCAAGCATCTCTTCACCTTCGAAAACATCTTCAGTCTCGACGATCGCGGCATCCAGTCCATCATGCGCGAGGTCGGCAATGATACGCTGACCCTGGCCCTGAAGACCTGTGCTGACGATCTCAAGGAGAAGATTTTCCGCAACATCTCCAGCCGGGCGGCTGAGATGATCAAGGATGACCTGGAAGTCATGGGGCCGGTCCGGCTTTCGGACGTGGAAAAGGCCCAGACCGAAATCGTCAAGATCGCCAGCAAGCTGGAGGAAGAGGGCAAGATCGTTATTGCGGGTCGTGGGGGTGATGATGTCCTCGTCTAGGATCATCAAAGGAGTAGGGCGGGAAGATCAATTCTTTCCGGAATTTTCCTTCGAAACCCTGCACGAGGAGCCTTTGGCGCAGCAGTTCGTCGCAGAGGATGGATTTCAGCCGCTTTTCATGGTCAATCCCTCATCGGCGGCCGAGTCCGTACAGGCGGAGACGTCCCTCCAATCCGGGGAACTGGAACCGGTTGGAGATAATCCGGGACCGAGCGCGGAAGAGTTACAACTCTTACTTCAGGAGGCCCATGACCAGGGCTTCGCGGATGGTCGCAGGGAGGCCGAGGAGTCCTTGAACGGGGTCTGCCGGTCTCTCTCGGCGGCCATCGAGTCGATCAACGAGTTGCGGGCACGGATCATCCGGGAGAGTGAGGATGATCTGCTCAGGCTGGCGATGATGGTGGCAAAGCAGATCATCCGCCAGGAACTTTCCCAGGACAGGAAAATTCTGGCCCGTTTCGTCTGCGAGGCCACAACGGGAATTAACGGCCAAAATGATATCGTGATCTGCTTCCATCCCGAAGATTATCTGGCGGTTTCCGCCAACCGGCAGCACTACTTGGCGGGAATCGACGACAAGATGCAGATAAGCATCAAGTCAGACGATTCGGTCTCTATCGGCGGTTGCGTCGTGGAAACCCCGACCGGTCAGATCGATGCCCGCGTGGAAACCCAGTTGGCGGAGATATTCAAACGGTTGATGCAGGAACGGGGACACGGCGGCGACGGATCGCTCGAACTCCCCACGGAAGCGGAACTCTACCTGGCTGAACAATGCGGAGCGGAAAAAAATGGCTATCAACGGGATTGATCTCAGTCGCTACGTGCCTGTCGTGGAAATGTTCAGTCCGATCAGGTTCCAGGGTAAGGTGACCCAGTTGGTGGGGTTGGTTATCGAGGGGTACTGTCCCGATGCGGCGGTGGGAACCCTCTGTGAAATCTATCCCCAGAGCGGCGCGCCCATTCCCGCGGAAGTCGTCGGTTTCCGCGACAACAAGACACTGCTTATGCCGCTGGGAGAACTGCGTGGGGTGGGGCTTGGCAGTCTGATTTCGGTTCGCCGCCAGATGGCGACTCTGGGGGTCGGTCCGGCCCTGTTGGGGCGGGTGATCGACGGTCTGGGCACCCCCATCGACGGCAAGGGGGCGATCGTTGTTGAGGAGGAGTATCCGATTTACGCCACGCCGGTCAATCCCATGACGCGGGTCCCCATCAGAAAACCGCTTAACCTGGGAATTCGGGCGATCAACGGTCTGCTGACGTGCGGAGAAGGGCAGCGGGTGGGGATCATGGCCGGTTCCGGGGTGGGCAAGTCGACCCTGCTCGGCATGATCGCCCGCTATACCGAGGCCGATATCAATGTCATCGCCCTGATCGGTGAGCGTGGCCGGGAATTGCGGGAGTTCATCGAAAAGGATCTTCAGGATGAAGGACTCAAGAAATCGGTGGTCGTGGTGGCCACCTCGGACCAGCCGCCCTTGGTACGCATGCGCGGAGCCTATATCGCCACCACCATCGCCGAATATTTTCAGGCCCAGGGCAAAAAGGTGCTGCTGATGATGGATTCGGCGACCCGTTTTGCCATGGCCATGCGGGAAGTGGGACTGGCCATCGGCGAACCTCCCACCACCAAGGGGTACACGCCGTCGGTCTTCGCGGCACTCCCCAAACTGCTGGAACGAACCGGCAATTTCCAGAATGGGAGCATCACCGGTCTCTACACGGTACTGGTGGAAGGAGATGATTTCAATGAACCGATCTCCGATGCCATGCGCAGTATCCTGGATGGGCACATCGTCCTTTCCCGGGATCTTGCCGCCCGCTCGATTTACCCGCCCATCGATGTGCTCGCCAGCGCCAGCAGGGTCATGCGGAGCGTGACCGAAAGGCCTCACCAGCAAGTGGCGGGAGATTTCAAGGAACTTCTTGCCACCCACCGGCAGGCCGAAGACCTGATCAATATCGGCGCCTACAAGGCCGGCAGCAATCCGAAGATCGACAACGCCATCGCCAAGATGGATGCGATGAATGCCTTCATAAAACAGGAAATCCACGAAGGGGTCAGTGTGGAAGCGGCCGTGGCGGAGTTACACGGTATCTTCGGGGGCGTCGCATTGACGTGACGGCTGATTGGTAACAACGGTCCCGGTCAGGCAGAGCTACTGTTAGCGCAGATAAAGTGAGGTGTGACAAATGGCGAAAATGATTTTTGGTTTGGAGCAGGTGCTCAGCTACCGCATGGAACTTGAAAAGGTCTGCATGATGGAGTTCAGCACGGCACAGCAGGAGTTTGATGGGGCCTGCGAGCGGCTGGATAAGGAAGAAACACGGGTGGAGAGGCTCAATCGGGAGGTGCAGGAGCGGCAACGCGAAGGGATGACCGCCATGGAACTGCAGATCTACGCCGATTTCTTCCGTCGAAAGGTCGTGGATATCAATCTGCACCGCCAGGAGGCCGCTACTCTCAACGACAGGATGACGGAAAAGCGCGATATCCTCGTCGCAGCGGCCAAGGATAAAAAGGCGCTGGAGATCCTGAAGGATAAGAAGGTCCAGGCCCATAAGCGGGAAGTGCACCACAAGGAGCAGACCTTTCTGGAGGAAATTGCTCTGCGTAAGAAAGAACATGGAAGATAACCCCGAAATTCCGATTATTCCCGGAGGAAAGCAGGTGCTTGGATGGAGATGCCAGCCATGATGACGCAACCCCAGGACGCAACTCAGCTCGTGAGCGGTATGGCCGCCGCGCCTCCTTCGCGCCTGTCGGTGGTCCCCGGGTTTTTTGCGAACCTGTTGCAGGACATGCTGCCGCAGACGCAGGGTGGTGCCGATCCGGCAGAGCTCATGCTGAGCCAGGCTCTAACAGAAAAAGGTGCGGCGTCAGTCAAGGGTAACACCGGCATCCTTCCCGCGAGCGGACGGGTACGCGGCAACGATAAGGCCTTGACGGGAAATTGGCCCGATGCGGATGGAAGCCGCCTGGCGCCGTTGCTGATCTTGGCCGGACAGCTCCCCGCAGGGCAAGACCAAGCCTTACCTGCCGGTGAGCTGGAGTCGGCCACGCTGGACATCCTCCCGACGGAAGGGCGAAACACATCCCCCGACCAAACGGAAGAGGCCAGCGGCTTCCCGACCATCCCATTTTTGAACATGGCCGGCGGGATGCCTCAGCTCCCTCTTGCGCCAGGGGCGACAGAAACGCCACTGGTGTCGGAACGCGCAACTGCCTTAGGGATGGCGCAGAAAGAGCCGAAGCCGAGTTCACTCAATGGTTGTGTGCTACCGGAAAGTGCCGCACACGAAACATTGGACGTGTCAGCACTACTCGACCAAACCCGTTCGCCCGCTCAGAGAGACGCCGTATCGACCGTCATGACCGCCGTAGCGGAAACCGCCCCGGCACTGATGCGTGTCCCGACTCCCGCTGCGGAGGGGACGAAAAATCAGCCCGGGCAACAACCCGGTCAAACAGCCGCGTTGCAGCCTCATCAGCGGTCGAATCAGGCGGTGGAAGCACCACAGACGACAACGGCGATCTTTCCACGTGAAGGTGGTACTCAAGCGCCCCACAGCGGAGTTCAGCTCCCGCTGATGCCCACGGCCGGACTGTCTCACGGTGCAGAAAGTATGCTTGCAACGACCCCGTCGGGAGAAGCCCGTGCTATCACACATGCCTCCCTTGCCGAGCGGATCGGGGGCGCGGAAAACCTGTCCCGGTTCTCCGGGGTGAATCCCTCTCTCCAGGAAGGGTCTAGTACTCGAACACTCCCCGACTTGGGCGGCAGCAGCGGAAGCCCGTCCACTCCGATCGTGGAAGTGCTTTTTTCGGACCCGGCGACCCGGGAGAGGTCCTCTTCGGGGAAAGAGGGAAATGGGGCCGGCTCCAAACAAAATGAGCAGGATGGCGGCACCGGTTTCGCCGTGCCTGGCGCACGTACGACTGATATGCCGCTCTCGAACCGCTTCACTCTTCAACCAAAGGTTGAAGAAACGAGGAATGCGCTCCATGGCAGCATCCTGGAGCAGGTTACAGCGAGTGTGGTCAGCCATGACAGCAAGGGCAACGGTACCATGACCGTCAGACTCAACCCGCATGAACTGGGAGAGGTGCAGGTCAACGTGCGGATCGAAAACCAGCATGTCAAGGTGGAGATCGTCACCGCCAACCAGACGGTCAGGGAGGCCCTGATGGGCAATCTGGAAAATCTGAAGGAAACCTTCCTGAAACAGAACCTCACCATGGAACGCTTCGACGTTTCCAGCGGGGCCGGAAACGGCTTTGGTCAGGGCTTCAGGGAAGAGCGGGATGGCCAGCGGCCGATTGCACCGCTCCCGTTCGGTCAGGAAGTGGCTCCCTTCGGGATCGCCAGGGAGAGCGGCGACGACTGGGGTGAAACGGAAAATCTGCTGGTTAATCTGAGACTCTAACACGTACAAGGAGGTAGATAAGGTGGTTACTTCGATCAACAGCACTTCGACACCGACGGCGGCCGACTACATGAAGCAGACGACCGGTCTCAACAAGGATGACTTCATGAAGCTTTTTGTCACCCAGATGAAGAATCAGGACCCGTTGGCCCCTCAGGATAGTTCGGCCATGGTGGCCCAGTTGGCGCAGATTACCCAGGTCGAACAGTCGTACAATACCAATACGAACCTGAAGAGCCTGTTGGACGCCGTAAACAGCTCCTCAAACATGTCGGCGGTCTCCTTTATCGGCAAGACGATTTCCGCGCAAGGTTCCCTGGTAAACCTTGCCGCGGGAAGCCCGGCTCAACTCAACTTCAATCTGGCCGGTGCCGCGCAACAGGTGCAGGTTGCCGTCCAGGACGCCAACGGGAAAGCTGTTCGGACGATGACCATGGGAATGACTCCGGCTGGCGATGGGAGTCTGGCCTGGGATGGAAAAGACAACAACAACACACTGTTGCCGCCCGGTTCTTACAGTTTCACCGTAACCGGCATAAACCCGGATGGCAGCAGCTTCAGCGGTACGCCGCTGGTTAAAGCGGTGGTGGACGGGGTGAAATTGGTTCAAGGCGCGCCGGTATTGACGGCGGGGGGGATTGATGTGCCACTGGCCAGTGTGATGGCCATAAAGGGTCAGTAACCAGGGGTCGGTTCAAGGTGAGAAGTTACAACTTCGGCGTCAAGCCACAAGGAGAAATCAAATGAGCGTTCAATCAGCAATGTATTCGGGAATCAGCGGACTGTACACCAACGGCGAAGGCATGTCGGTTATCGGCAACAACATCTCCAATGTCAATACCATCGGTTTCAAGCAGGGACGTGCTCTGTTCTCGGACATGCTCTCCACCAACATCAACCAGGGGCAGATCGGTCGCGGCGAACAGCTCCAGACGGTGCAAAATATGTTCAGTCAGGGTTCCTTTGAGAATACCGGGAGCGCGACCGATCTGGCCATCCAGGGTAACGGCATGTTCGTCCTGTCTGATTCTAACGGCTTAGGACACTATTATTCACGGGCCGGGGCCTTTACCTTTGACAAAAGCCAGATCCTGACCAATCCGGACGGTTACCAGGTGCTGGGTTTCGGCATTGTTAACGGGACTTCCAACGGGGTGTTGACACCGATCGACCTGACAAAATTCGCCAATGTACCGCCCGTGCCCACAACTACCGTGGGGATCGTGGCCAATCTGGACGCAAACCAGCTGCCGCCGACGCAGGCCTGGGATCCGACCCTGCCGGGATTCAACCCGAATACTGCCTCAAATTTCTCCACCAGCACCACCTTCTATGATGTCCAGGGCAATGCCAAATCACTGACCGTCTATTTCCGCAATACCGGCGCCAACAGCTGGCAGGTCAACACCTTTGACGGCACCACCTATTCGCCTGCCGGAACCGGTACTCCGCTTACCTTCAATACTAACGGCTCCCTGGCCGCACCAACGACCATCACGGCCAACGGCCTGACTATCGATATCACCGGTACCACCCAGTACACCAGTCCTTCCATGGTCTTCTCCCAGAAATACGACGGCTATGGCGCGGGGAACCTGACAAAGGTGACTATTGACAACAAAGGTTATGTGAACGCCACCTATACCAACGGCCAGATGGAAAAAATTTATCAGGTTGCCTTGGCCAAGTTTCCTTCGAACGATGGCTTGGAAAAACTGGGCGGCAGTCTCTATGGCGAATCGGCGGCATCGGGTGGAGCACTCATTTCCTCCTCCAACACGGACAGTAACAAGGTGCTCTCCAACTCTTTGGAGCAGAGCAACGTGGACTTGGCCGATCAGCTGGTCAAGATGATCATCACCCAGCGGGCCTATTCGGCCAATTCCAAGACCATTACCACCTCCGATCAGATGATGCAGGATACCCTGAACCTGTTGAGGTAAGCGAGGCGAGGCGCGTGGGAGGGGAAATGCCCGCCACCTACGCGCCTCAAAATTTTGAACGCTAATGATTCATCCTGAAACGGCAGTTACTCACACAAGACGCGGAGGTCGCGGAGAACAATAACCGTCACCAATCTGGTAATAATGACTCCAATGTCATTATCCGGTTTTGCTCCGTGTTCTCCGCGTCTCCGCGTGCTACTGCTTTTTATAGGTTAATCCTTCCATCGTTGCCGTCCTCACCGCATCCCCGCCGAGTCAAAAATCTGACTTTTCCCGTTCAGCAATTCTGTCATGATCCACCCCTGTTCCTCACATTTCTGTCTGGCGCTTACGTGCCGTAGGCGATTTAAACTCAGCCAGCCCTTTGTTTTGCGGCGCTGACGTGTATGTGCATGCGGCTGGCATCGCTGTTGCAAAGGAGGACGGTATGTCGGCAACTGGGTGTGTATAACAAGGCAAAGGGGGACAGATATGGCTCGGCAGGAAGAACAGACAGAGGCGGAAAATACGCCGGCAGCGGGACACAATAAAATTATCATGATTGCCGTGGCGATGGTGGTCAGCGCCGCAATCATCGGTGGCGGGTTGTTTTGGGGCCTCAAGGGGCACAGCGCCCCAGAGGGGGGAGCGGCCGGGACGGAAAAGAAAGCCGAACCGGTGGCAAAAAAAGAAGTTCCGGTCATGTACCCTCTGGAAGCCTTTATCGTCAATATCGGTGACGGTCGTGACATGCGCTACCTGAAGGTCAAGGTCGAGCTGGAAACGGCTCTCAGCCCCGAGAATGCGAAAAAGGAGCTGGACCCCTATCTGGCGCGGCTCCGGGACTCGGTTCTGGTGCTCCTGACCACGAAGACCATTCAGGATGTGCAGGATCTGCCGGGGAAAAACCGGCTCAGGGAAGAAATTCTGGCCGCTGCCAAAAGGATCATGCCCGGCGGGAAGATCAGCAGTGTCTATTATACCGACTTCGTTGTGCAGTGATCCGGGCAGAGAGGGAACCATGGAAAAGATTCTGAACAAGGAAGAGATCGAAGCGCTGCTTGCTGCGGTAGCCGACGGCAGCCTCGACCCTGACAAGGAACTGGCCCGGGAACGGGGTGGGGTGGCCAACTACGACCTGTTCAGCAGCGCCGCCCATAAGGGACTGGTGCCCAACCTGGACATCGTTTACGACAGCTTTATCCGCTATCACCGGGTCTCCATGTCGAACCAGCTGCGCAAACTCGTGGAGATCAGGAAAGTGGGGGCGCGTCCCTACAAGTTTGATGATTTCCTGATGACGCTTCCCTCGCCGGTCTGTATGGGGATCTATAAGATTGAGCCACTAAAAGGGGCCTCCCTGTTGGCCATGGACAACAACCTGGTCTTCGCCATTTTGGAAAGTGTTCTCGGCGGCACCGGCACCACCTGCAATCCCGACAGCAAACGGTCGTTCACCTCCATTGAGCTGAGGATCATGCAGAAGTTTGTCAAGTCCGCGCTCCTGGACATGGAAAAGGCCTGGGCGCCCCTGCATCCGACCAAGATGAGTCTGCTGCGCATGGATATCAACCCGCGTCTGGTCAACATCGTTCCCCCCGAATACCAGGTCATCACCATGGAACTGGAGATACAGATCGAGAACATCACCGGGAGTATGGTCTGTGCCGTTCCCTACATGACCATCGAACCGATCAGGGAAAAACTGAAAAACGGCGTGCAATTCGACATGGTGGGTGTTGATCCCAAGTGGTCGCAACGCCTGTCCGCCGAACTGAGCGAGGTGCCGCTTGAAGTCGCCGTGGAGATGGGGCATGCGGCCATTACCCTGCGGGAGCTGCTGCATCTTGAGCCGGGCGACACGATCATGCTCGACAAGGACATCCGCAACGACCTGCAGGTAACGGTGGGTGGCATCAAGAAGTTTTTGGGGATCCCCGGGGTACAGGGGGGCAACAAGGCCGTACAGATAACCAGATGTAACCGGGAGGTGGAACTGTGAGTGAAATAGTGGATCAGGAGCTAAGTGGTGTGGATGCGGATCAGGATCTGCAAAAACTGAAATTCATCCTGGATATCCCACTGCAGATGACCGTGGAGTTGGGACGGACAAATCTGCTGGTGAAGGATGTCCTGCAGTTGAATCAGGGCACGGTGGTGGAACTTTCAAAACTGGCCGGGGAGCCGCTGGATGTGTTTATCAACTCCAAGCTGGTGGCCCGTGGTGAGGCGGTCATGGTCAACGAGAAGTTCGGTGTGCGCCTGGTCGATGTGATCAGTCCCAACGAGCGCGTGGAAAAAGTGCTATGAGATTCGCGACGCTGACACTTCTGCTCCTGTCGCTCCCCTTGAGCGCCATGGCCGCCGGTGAGAATGAGGGGGGCTACAGCTTCGCGGCCAGTCTGGCGCAGATGTTCGGCGCCCTGGCGGTGGTCCTGGGGCTGATCTACCTGGTCGCGTACCTTTCCCGGCGCTGGCTTAAGGGCGGGGTGGGGGTCATGGGCCGCAAGAGCTATATCCGGGTGGTGGAGACCCGCCACATGGCGCCCAAGAAATCCCTGATTCTGGTGGAGGTGGGGGGCGAGTATCTGCTGCTCAGCAACGGCAGCGAGGGTATCAGCCTCGTCAAACAGATCGACATGCTGGAAGAGATCGAGGTCCTGGGTGTGGTGGAGGAAGGCGGGCAGCCCCTGAAGGGACGTTTCCAGGAGAAACTGGAAGGTGTCATGGCCAGGTTGCAGACTCCCCGTCCGCTGAGATTGGAACCAAGGAACGAACTATGAAGGGACTCTCTAAAAAAACAGTTATCCTTACCTGCTGCGCCATGACGCTCTTGGTGGCGGGCGTTGCGCTGGCCGAACCACTGGCTCTTCCCACGATCAGTGTCGGCATGGGTAAAGCGACCAAGCCGGGCGATATGGCCGTGGTGCTGCAGATCTTCTTCCTGATGACGATCCTGTCACTGGCCCCCGGTCTCCTGATCATGACCACCTCATTTACCCGCATCGTGGTGGTGCTCTCCTTTCTGAGAACCGCCATGGGGACACAACAGGCCCCCTCCAACCAGATCGTCATCGGTCTCTCCCTGTTTTTGACCTTCTTCGTCATGTCCCCGGTCTGGCAACAGGTCAACAGCCAGGCCCTGCAACCCTACAAGGCCCAGAGTATCACCCAGGAACAGGCCATTGAGAAGGGGGTGGCGCCGGTCAGGAAATTCATGCTTTCCCAGACCAGGGAAAAAGATCTGGCTCTCTTTCTCGGTCTTTCCAAGCTTCCCCGGCCGAAAAACGCCGACGATATTCCGATCCTGACGCTTATTCCGGCCTTTATCATCAGTGAGCTGCGCACATCCTTCCAGATCGGCTTCCTGATCTATATCCCGTTTTTGGTGGTGGATATGGTGGTTGCCTCGGTGCTCATGTCCATGGGGATGATGATGCTGCCACCGGTGATGATCTCGCTCCCCTTCAAGATCCTCCTCTTTGTGCTGGTTGACGGGTGGGGGTTGGTGATCGGATCGCTCGTAAAAAGCTTCGGCTGATCTAGAATTAATTTATCGGGGAACGCCAATTTTTCGTCAGATCAAGGCGTCTGAGGAAACCCGCGGAGACGTAGCAGCGCTACGTCGCACAAGGAGTTTTCGAAAGGCAACGCAGATATGGCGGAAAAGTGACGTTTCCTCTTACGAGGTATGTATGACTCCCGAATTGGTTGTCCAACTGGCGCGCCGGAGCTTTGAAGTGACTCTGCTCCTCTCGGCCCCGCTGCTCATATTCAGTCTGGTGGTGGGACTGGCCGTCAGTATATTTCAGGCGGTCACCTCGGTCAACGAGGCGACCCTCTCTTTTGTACCCAAGATCGTGGCGGTCATGCTGGCGATGATCATCTTTTTTCCCTGGATGATGAGCTATATGAGCGATTTTACCCGCGAGATCTACGGCATGATCGCCAACATGCGGCACTGAGCCATGTTCCCCCTGTTTCCCTTTCCCGATGTGGCGGAATTCGCACTGTTCACCCTGGTCTTGGGGCGCATGGCCGGTCTCTTTTCCGCGATTCCGTTGTTCGGAGGCAAGATGGTCCCGGCCCGGATCAAGGTGGCGACGGTCTTTGCCATGGCCCTGGTCTTTTTTCCCATGGTCCGGGCCAAGTTGCCGCTCTTGCCGACAGATTCCATCTCCCTCGGGTTGCTCACGGTCAGGGAGGCGCTGATCGGACTCTCCCTGGGGCTCCTCTCCCAGGTGATCTTTTCAGCCGTGGAATTTTGCGGGCAGATCATCGGCACGCAGATGGGCTTCAGCGCCGCCTCCCTGTTTGACCCTGCCATGGGGACACAGGTGTCGATCATGTCGGTTGTGCAGAATCTGCTGGCGGTCCTGCTCTTCATGGGCCTGGGAATGCACCACGTCTTTATCCGGGCCATCCTGGAGAGCTATACGGTGGTGCCGGTCGGCGCCTGGCACATCAGCGGGGAGCTGCTCCGCTTCGTGATCGCCACTAGCAGCGGGGTATTCATTCTGGCCATCAAGCTTGCCGCGCCGGTTATGGTGTCGCTGCTGGCGGCGACGGTCTCCCTGGGGATCATGGCGCGCTCCTTCCCCCAGATGAACATCTTCATGATCAGTTTCCCGCTCAACATCGGGCTAGGTTTCGTGGTGTTGGGTACGACCTTGCTGGTTTTTTTTCGCACCCTCGGCCACGCCTTCGACGGGCTGGGACAGCAGATAACAGCCCTCTTGCGGCTTTTGGGCGCGTAACCCATGTCCGAAGACAAACATTCCCGCACCGAACAACCGACTAGCAAGCGTCTTGAAGATGCGCGCAAGAAGGACGCCCCCCCCCAAAGCCGTGACTTGACCTCCATGGGCGCCTTGCTGGTCGCCATTGTAACCCTCTACGCCATCGGACGTTTCATGTTTGACACGCTGCTGGAGAGCAGCCGTGAGCTCCTGGCCGGCATGGGCAGCTATCAGGTCACCGAGACGGGGGTTTACAACCTGATGCTGAAGCAGATGGGGACCATGGCGCTGGTTCTCGGTCCCTATCTCTTGACGGTCATGGTTGCCGGAGTGGCCATCAATTTTGCCCAGGGGGGCATCGGATTTTCCTGGGAAAAACTCTCCTTCAAATACGACAAATTGAACCCGCTGAGTGGGGTGAAAAAACTCGTCAACAAAGATTCGCTGGTGGAGATTGTCAAGTCCCTGCTGAAGATCATCATCGTCGGCTATGTTTCCTATCGGGTGATTCGCGGCCAGGAGGGAGCCTTTGCCTATTTGAGTGAGCGGGACATCAGCGAGATCTTCGTCTTTGCGGGGGGCTTGGCTTTCAAGGTCATCGTCAGCAGCTGTGAGGTCCTGCTGGTCCTGGCGCTTTGCGACCTGGCCTTCGTCAAGTGGCGCTATCTGCAAAACCTGCGCATGACCAAGCAGGAGGTCAAGCAGGAACACAAGGATTCCGAAGGGGACCAACAGATAAAGGGAAAAATCCGTCGCATGCAGTTCGAGCAGTCTCGCCGACGTTTAATGAAGGTCATCCCTACCGCCGACGTGGTCATCACCAACCCGACCCACTTCGCTGTGGCCCTCAAATATGACCGGGAAAAGATGGCGGCGCCGATTGTCATCGCCAAGGGGGCCGACAATCTGGCCCAGCGGATCAAGGCCATCGCCAGGGAGAACCGGGTCATGCTGGTTGAAAACCGTTTTCTGGCCAGGGAGCTGTACGCCAGCGTCAAGGAGGGGCAGGAGATCCCGGAAAAACTCTACGCCGCCGTGGCAGAGGTCCTGGCCTACGTGTTCGGCCTGAAGGGGAAGATGTGATGGGGAGAGGCGTGAGCAATCTTGAGCACGCCGTGCTGTTGACCTGATTTTTTCAGTAAAGCCTCTTGCGCAGGGAGAAGATCGGGATCACCATGCCGTCCAGGTAGACGATGCCTTCCACATAGGGTGGGGCATTGAGCATGTTGATGATACTGATTTTGCGTTTGATCTCGTACCCCATAAAAAATTCCCGGTCGTATCCCTTGGCATCCAGGGCGATGCTGAACAGCAGTTGGATCAGCTCGCTGGATGTTTTACTGCATTCAGTTTGTGTTGCCGGCAGGCTGGCCATGGTACACGTACCCCCTTCCCCTTAAAGTCGGAACTTCTGCACCAACTGCTGCAGTTCTTCGGCATTGCCGTTCAGCTGCGCCGTAGCCGTGGCGGACTCATGCGCGCCATGGGCGGTCTGCTGAACCACGTGGGTGATCTGCAACATATTGCTGGAGATCTCACTGGTCGTGGCGGTCTGCTGTTCGGCGGCCGTGGCGATCTGATGAACCTGCATGGCGACGTCGTTGACCTGCTCCAGGATCTCCTGCAGGGCTTGTCCCGATTTGGCCGCCTCCAATGTACCGCTCTCCACCTGCTGAACCCCCTGCTCCATGGCGGTAACCGCCCCGCGGGTCTCCTTCTGGATGGCCTTGATCATCTCGCCGATCTCTTTGGTGGCGCGGGTGGTGCGTTCAGCCAGGGCACGGACCTCGTCGGCGACAACGGCAAAACCGCGCCCCTGTTCACCGGCGCGGGCGGCTTCGATGGCGGCGTTCAAGGCCAGCAGGTTGGTCTGGTCGGCGATATCCTCGATCGTGCCGATGATCGCCCCGATCTGGTCGGAGCGCTCGCCCAGGCTCTCCACTGTTCGGGCTGACTCCATTACCTTTTCGGCGATCTGTCCCATGACGGCCACGGTCTTCTCAACCACTCCGGCTCCGCTGCTGGCGGTTTGCGCGGCGCGTTGCGCCCCTTCGGCGGCCATTTGGCAACTCTGGGCAATATCACCCGATGTGGCCGACATCTCCTCCCCGGCAGTGGCGACGGTCGCGGCTTGGGCGGCAACCTCTTCGGCGCCGGTGGCGATCTGCTCGACGGTGGTGTGCAACTGGCTGGAGGCGGCTGCGATCTGGATGGAGGTGCCGGCTACCCGGCTGATCATGCTGCGCAGGCTGTGGGTCATGACCCGGAATGAGTCGCTCAGTTGTCCGATTTCATCACGGGAACTGTGATCGATCTGCACATTCAGATCGCCATCGGCAATTTTTCGCGCCATGGCCACCAGTGGCACGATCGGTCCGGTGATGCTGTGAACAATGAAGAATGCAAACAGGGCGGACAGGAAGATGGCGGTAAGCAGAAGGGCAATAACGATGCTTCTGCCGTGGGTGGCACCCTTGTCAGCTTCGTTGCCGACCAACTCCAGCTCTTTTGCCTGGTAATCAAGCAACTTGTCCACGGCCGCAAAATAAGCGGTCTGGCTCTTTCGAACCGTTGTCAGCAGCTCGGTGCGGGCCTGTATCTTTTCATTTGATGCAATCAGTCCCAGTAACATTTTCTGGGATGCCGTGTAGGTGACGCGCGCATCGAGCAGTTCCTTCAACAATGCCGCACCCTTCTCACTGTGTACGCTCTTGGCAAGCTCGTCCAGTCTCTTGTTGACAGCCTCCCTGGCGTCGTCGATCCGTTTGGATTCCTTCCTGATCTCGTCCTTGTCGTCCAGAAGGATCATGTTGCGCAGCGCCCGGGCGACGATGTTGAGGTTATCCTTGATTTCATTCAGCATGACGGTTTTCGGATAATGATCCTTCACCAGGCTGCCAACCAGCGTATCCAACTGGTTCATCTTGGAAATCGAATACCCGCCGACCACCAGCATCAGCACTACGATAATCGAAAAACCCAGACCCAGACGTACACCGATCTTCAGATTTTTCATTTTTATCTCCTTGGTTGCCGTCCGATTCGTTATAGGTTACTGCAACTTGAATTGCCGTACCATGAGCTGCAGTTCTTCGGCGATGTTGTTCAGCTGTCTGGCGGCCTGGGCCGATTCGTGAGCCCCGCGGGCGGTGCCCTGAACGACCCCGGTGATCTGCAGCATATTACTGCTGATCTCGCTGGTGGTGGTCGTCTGTTCCTCGGAAGCGGTGGCGATCTGGTTGATCTGCGTGGTTACTTCACCGATCTGCTGAAGGATCTCCTGAATGGCCTCTCCTGAACGGGCCGATTCCGTCCGTCCGTCTTCGACACGGTGAACGCCTTCTTCCATGGCTGCTACCGCGGTTTTTGTTTCAGTCTGGATGGACTTGATCATTACGCCGATCTCGCGGGTCGCCCGGGTGGTGCGTTCGGCCAGGGCACGGACCTCGTCGGCGACAACGGCAAAACCACGTCCCTGCTCACCGGCACGGGCGGCCTCGATAGCTGCATTGAGAGCCAGCAAGTTGGTCTGGTCGGCAATGTCCTCGATGGTGCCGATGATTTCGCCGATCTGGTCGGAACGGGCCCCGAGGCTCACGATGGTTAGGGAGGTCGCCTGAACGCGGTCGGCGATCTGGTTCATGATGGCTACGGTGCTTTCCACAACGGCTGCGCCGTCTTGGGCCTTTTGGGTAGCATGGCGGGATGATTCGGCCGCCATACTGCAGTTCTGGGCGATGTCGCCGGATGTGGCCGACATCTCTTCACTGGCGGTAGCAACCGTGGTCGCCTGGGAGGCAACCTGCTCCGCGCCGGTCGCCATCTGTTCCGAGCTGTTGTAAACCTGGGTAGCGGCCGTGGCAACCCGGCTGGACATCTGGGCAACCTGCCCGATCAGTGTTGCAAAGGCCTCGGTCATGGCATTGAAGGCCCGACCGACCTGACCCAATTCGTCGTTGGCCAGTCCCCTGATCCGGGTTGTCAGATCCCCGCCGGCCATGCGATCGGCCGCCTCTGCCAGAGCGTTGCTGGAACGGACAATGCCGCGCATGACAAAAATAGCGATCGCTAGTGCGATGAGAATCGTCACTACCACGAGCAGCACGGTAATCGCCACGGAACGGCTATAGCCGGCTTGAGATTTTTTGAAATTGGTTTCTGCTTCGGCGTGATCTTTACTGCTCAATTTGTCAATCGATTCGATGGCCTCCTTAGCCAGCGGGTTGATCGTATTCAGGGTAAGATTCACCGCCTGATCGTAATCCCCGGCTTCGATGGCGGCGATGCAGGGCTTGAAGCCCATGCTGATCAATTGGGAGCTCTTGCTTTTGGAGTCGGCGGAGAGTCTCATTTCGAGGGCATCGTTCTTATCCAGGGTCGCCAGGTATGTGTCCCAGATGGAAGCGATCTCCTGAATTTTTTTCTCTACCAGTTCAAGATGTACCTTCACCGGATGATCATGGGTTTTACTGGATGCAAGGCGGGGGTCGTGCTGGATGGCCAGGAGGAGTTGAATCCTGTTCTCGCGCAATTTATTGCCAAGCTCGGTCAGGTATTTCACACCGATCATGTTTTCCTTGAACATCATGGCCATATCGTCATCAGCCTCTTTCAGCGCGAACAGGCAACTTCCCCCGATGACTGCGATAAAGATGCTGGTCAAGGCTATCATGGAGATCAATCTGGTTTTGATCGTCAGTTTCATATTCTAACCACTCCGTTTTTGTGAAATTTTTGAAGGGTAAACTGGTATTGGGTCATATGGCGCTCTGAAATGCTAATCGGCAGGCTGGTGCTAATACTTGAGATATTTTAGCGAGTAAAAATGGATACTCTTTCTCATACGAAGCGGCCATTCATCTGATAGGCATGAAACTTACTTAAGCTGGTTTGAATTTTGATAACCAAGGGGGAAATTTATAGCGGGTACAGCGTTGTCAGGATTGGCTGTTGTCGGGGATTATCGCGTATGAACAAAAGTGCAAAAGAGATGCAGTAAAATAAATGATTTCAACAAATTCACGGTCTTTGAACAGCAGTTTTCGTTTCACTCCAGACCTGTCTCAAAAAACATATCAAGAACGCATTCGATCTGACGATACATAAGACTCATAGTGGAATGGCAGGTTTGGAACGAATGGTGAGTGATATAAGAAACCTTGCAGGTGGGAGGTGGAAGTGAATCGGATTGGAGCTGAATATCTGTTTTTTGCTGGGCTGTTAACGGGTGCTTTGATCTTTCCGCTGTCTAAGCTGCTGATTACCTGTGGCATTGGAGGTCTTCTCGACAGCTGTCTACGGGTGGTCCGTGCGCCATTTACCCTGCTGGGATGGATAGTCCGTAGATTGAGTGATCTGCGGCAGGCCGGCAGATACTCCAAGAACGCTTCGTTGGGCAGTACTCCTGATGAAAATGAGCAGATCAGGGCTTCCTCTCAGGCGCTTCGAAATATACTCCTGAATCTGGCGAAAGTTATCCAGCGTGCCGACCAGGCTGCCACTACCTCGAATCAGACCCTCGGTGATGTGCGTAACAGCATTGGCAGGATAAGGCTCCCGAATGACTTGGCAGAGGTCAACAACCTCCTCATGCGGGAAATTGACAATATAATCACGGGAAATACGTCCCTCAAACAGGAATTGTCCCGATCGCAGGATAGCCTTGCCGTCCAGAAGAGGCAGATTGAGGAACTCCGCTCGGCTGTCCGCATGGATGGATTGACGCAACTTGCCAATCGGGCCTATTTTGATGAAAAGCTGCTTGAAATGCTCAAACTCCGGCAGCAGCACAACGATATTTTTTCACTCATGCTGGTGGATGTGGACAATTTCAAGGAGGTAAACGATAAATATGGCCACCAGGCGGGAGATCGAATCCTCAAGGGAGTTGCCTTCAATCTTCGCTCAGCTCTTCGGGAAAGCGATTTCGTAGCTCGCTTCGGAGGTGACGAATTTGCCATCCTGCTCTACAGGCACAACGTCAAATCCGCCGTAGAGGTGGCAAACATGCTCTGTACCGCTCAGCAGGGAAGCCGCTTCCTGCTGGACGGAGTGAACATCAAGGTTACTCTCTCCATAGGTGTTACCGCGGCCGATGCCGAAGATACGGCGCAAACCCTGCTGAAACGGGCCGACCAGGCTCTTTATCAGGTCAAATTAGAGGGACGTAATGGTGTCCGCAGTAAATAACGTCATACCTGAGCTGACCTGTAATAATCGATGGCGCATACCGACACCCTGAAAGTTCGGGGTGCGTTTGGCATTCCAGTGCCAGCCCCCCACAAGTCAAAACCTTGACCACTCCCATCTTAGAAACTCCCCCCGTGTCAAACTCCCGTCGCGCTTTTATTAATGCAGGTAGTGTATAACTTATTGTAACTGCAACAAAAAATTAGCTTATCGGTGGTGGCACAGTGGTTGCAAACTCGCTTGGCGTAGGAAGTTATTTTGCAGGGGCGAGGGACATCCATGGCATATCCGGCGGCATTGACACTCGACGGCCAAGCATTCAGAAAAAACTCCGACATCATCATGGCGGTTGCGCTGATCGGCGTCCTGGCCCTGATGATCGTTCCCCTGCCGGCCTTCCTGCTGGACATATTTCTGGCAGCCAACATCACGATCGCCCTGGCGATTCTGCTGATCACGCTCTACACCACCCAGGCGCTCGATTTCTCGGTCTTCCCGTCGGTGCTCCTGGTGACGACCCTCTTCCGTCTGGCCCTCAACATCGCCTCCACGCGCCTGATCCTGTTGCACGGCAGTGAAGGGCCGGAAGCGGCCGGGGCGGTGATCAAGTCCTTCGGCCAGTTCGTGGTGGGCGGAAACTATGTGGTCGGTGCGGTCCTCTTCCTGATCCTGGTGGTAATCAATTTCGTGGTCATCACCAAGGGCGCCGGGCGTGTGGCGGAAGTCGCGGCTCGCTTTACCCTGGACGCCATGCCCGGCAAACAGATGGCCATCGATGCCGACCTCTCTACCGGGGCGATCAGCGAGCGGGAGGCCAAGGCACGGCGGGTCAAGATTGCCCGCGAGGCCGACTTCTACGGTTCGATGGACGGCGCCAGCAAGTTTGTCCGCGGCGATGCGGTGGCCGGGATCATGATCATGATGATCAACCTGATCGGCGGTTTCGTCATCGGGGTCTGGCAGCAGGGGATGCCGCTCGACACGGCTCTGGCCAACTACAGTCTGCTGACCGTCGGGGAAGGGCTCATGGCCCAGATCCCGGCCCTGATCATCTCGACCGCCGCCGGTATCATCGTTACCCGTTCGGCTGATGAAAAGAGCTTCGGTAACGAGATCAGCGGCCAGTTTCTCAACTATCCCAAAGTATTCTATGTGGTTTCCGGGGTGCTCTTCGCCTTTGCTCTCATACCGGGGATACCGCACGTTGCCTTCCTGCTCCTCTCGGGTGTCTCATATCTGGGGGGGCGCATCGCCCGGGAAAAGGTCGCGGATGACGACATCGATCAGGAGACGCTGGCAGTGAGCGGTAACGAGGAGTCCGCTGAGCAGATCGGCTCGATCAAGCCGCTGGAATTGCTGGAACTGGAAGTGGGCTATGGTCTGGTGCCGCTGGTGGACGCCGCCCAGGCCGGGGAACTGCTTGACCGTATCCGCAACATCCGCCGCCAATACGCCCAGAAGATGGGCTTCATCATCCCCCCCATTCATATCCACGACAACCTGCAGCTTAAACCCTACGAATACAACGTGCTGATCAAGGGGGCCAAGGTGGCCGGGGGTGAGTTGACCGGCCAATACCTGGCCATGGATTCGGGGGCCACCTCGGGCGAGGTGGAGGGGGAGCGCACTACCGAACCGGTGTTCGGGCTGCCCGCGGTCTGGATTCGCGGCACGGACAAGGAATTGGCCCAGCTTTACGGCTACACGGTGGTGGACAGTACCACCATCATCGCCACCCACATCGGCGAAATCATCAAAAAACACGCCCATGAGCTGGTGGGGCGTCAGGAGTTGCAGCAGCTCCTGGACAACCTGGCCACGGTCTGTCCCAAGGTGGTCGAAGATCTGGTGCCGTCGCTGCTCAGTCTGGGGACCGTGTTGCGGGTAATCAGAAACCTGCTCAGGGAAGGGGTCTCGATCCGCGATCTGCGCACGATCGTGGAAACCCTCGCCGATTACGGTTCCATCACCAAGGATGCGGATATGCTGACCGAATTCGTGCGTCAGACCATGGGACGCTACATCGTGGAACAGTACAAGAAGGACGACGATACCCTCTGCATGCTGAGTCTGGACCGGAGTGTGGAGGAAGCGGTCATCGACGGTGTGCAGACGTCCGAGAACGGGAACTACCTGGCCATCGAGCCGTCCACGGCCCAGCATATCCTCTTTAACCTCCGCCATGAGATGGAGAAGTTCAACCAGTCCGGGACCACTCCGCTGCTGATCGCATCCCCCTCCATCCGGCGCCATATGAAAAAACTTACCGAACGCTTCATGCCGAACCTGGCGGTGCTCTCCCATAACGAGATTCCGCCGAATGTAAAAATCCAATCGTTAGGGGTGGTGAGTCTCAATGCAAGTTAAAACATTTAAAGCCGTCGACATGCCCGAGGCCCTGCGTATGGTCAAGAGTGAATTCGGACCGGACGCCATGATCCTTTCCTCACGTAAACAGCACAGAAAAGGGCTCTTGTCCCGTTTCTCCAAACAGTATGTGGAGGTGACGGCGGGGCTGGATAACACTCCCCGCCCCATGCCTGATCCGCGCTTGGATCAGGAGAAGAATGAAGCCAACACCCTGGATCTGTTTCAGAAATCCATGTTGGCGCCGCTGGCCCGTGAACTGAAGGAGCTGCGGGCGCGCGTGGAGGTCCTCACCGCCAGGGAGAAGGCTGCTGCACGCCCGGCACAGGAGTCGCGAAAACCTGAACCGGAAATGCCCAGCAACCGCCCGGTCGCCCGTCCACTCCCCAGTTCCGAGGTCGAGGAACTGAAGAAGGTCCTGCTGCGTTCTTTGGAGAAAACAACACTCCCCGCACAGGAAAACAGGGGTACACAACCGCAAAAGGCGCCTGCCGGGAGCGGACAACGCGCTCTGGCGCAGTTGGCCGAAGAGTTGCGCACCGGGGGGGTGGAGGAATCGGCCATCTCCCACCTGCTGAAGAGCGTGGCCGGTGACGCCGAGCGGGGTGATGCGTTGGAACTGCTGCGCAGAGCGCTGAAGAAGTCGCTCGCGGCCGAGATCCGTTGTTCGGGACCGGTCAAAATCTTGAAGAATGCCCCGCGCATCCTGGCCCTGGTCGGTCCCACCGGGGTCGGCAAGACCACCACCATCGCCAAGTTGGCCGCTCAGGCATTCAAACAGGGGGGCACGGTGGCGCTGATTACCATCGATACCTTCCGCATCGGTGCGGTTGCCCAGCTGCAGACCTATTCGGGAATTATGAATATCCCGATGGAGATCGCCTCCACACCGGCCGAACTAGGGGAGGCCATTGCCGCCCATGCCGACAAACAGCTCATTTTTATCGATACCGCCGGACGCAATCCCCAGGACGGGAAAAAGATCCAGGAACTGAAGGAATTCTTGGAGGTACACCCGGCCATCGAGACCCACCTTTGCCTCTCCGCCACCACCCGCGACCGGGAGTTGAACCAGGCCGTGACCCGTTTTGGTGTGCTTCCGATCAGCAAGATGATTTTTACCAAGCTGGACGAGAGCCTGAGTTTCGGTTGCATCGTCAATACCCACCTGCGTAACAGATTGCCGCTTTCCTATTTCACTACCGGACAAAGAGTGCCGGAAGATCTCGAGACCGCCACGCCCCAGGCTGTGGCGAACCTGGTTGTAAGGGAGATAAGACCATGAATATAGCAACAAGCATAGCCGGAGATCAGGCGGATACCTTGCGCCTGTTGGCCTTCTCCCGTAACGGGCACGTGCATGGCACGCCACCTCTGCTTCAGAAGGTAAGTGGGGTCAACGCGCGGGTCATTTCCGTCACCAGCGGCAAGGGCGGGGTCGGCAAGAGCAGTGTGGTGGTCAATCTGGCCGTGGCCCTTGCCAATGAGGGCAAACGGGTCCTGGTCATGGATGCCGACCTGGGGTTGGGGAACATCGACATGCTCCTGGGGCTCCATCCCCGTTACACGTTGAACGACGTGTTCAGCGGCAAGATGCGTCTGGCGGAGATCATTGTCCAGGGACCGGGTGGCATCCGGCTGATACCGGCCGGTTCGGGGATGCAGAGATATACCGACCTGAGCCGCGAGGATCGGCTGCGACTGATGGACGAGCTGGAGAGCCTGGAAGAGGATTTTGACGTCCTGATCATCGATACGGAGAGCGGTATCTCCAAGAACGTGACCTATTTCAATGTGGCAGCCCAGGAGATCTTGCTGGTCGTGGCGCCGGAACCGACGTCCATAACCGATTCCTATGCCATGATCAAGCTGATGACGAAATATCACGACGTGGGTCGTTTCAGGGTGCTGGTCAATATGGCCAGGGATGCGGACGAAGGGCTCCAGGTGTTCAAGAAGCTCTCCCAGGTGGTGAACCGTTTCCTGGACGTCTCCCTGGATTATGTGGGGTGCGTGGTGCGCGATGAGCTGTTGCGGGATGCGGTCCGGCGCCAGCGGTCCGTTGTCGATCTTTTTCCACGTGCCGCGGTGTCGTGCTCCTTCACCACCCTGGCCCGAACCATGATCGCGCAGCCGGTTGAGTTCCGGGCGAAGGGAAATATCCAGTTCCTGTTCAGACGCTATTTTGAACCGACACGAGCGCAGAGGTGCGTATGAATTGCCAGCTCAAGCTCTATGTGGAGGAGTCGCAACGCGCTTCCTTCGCCAACCGGGATGAATTGATCATTTCCCATCTGCCGCTGGCCAGGTATCTGGTCAAGCGCATGTCCGCCCATCTTCCGCCACACCTGGATGAGGAAGAGCTGATGAGCGCGGCCGTGATGGGCTTGATCTCCTCCGCCGAACGTTTCGAGCCGGCGCGGGGCATCCAGTTCAAGACCTTTGCCGAACAGCGTATCAAGGGGATGCTCCTGGATGAGTTGCGTTCCCAGGACTGGCTTTCCCGCTCGGTACGGACCAAGTACAAGCGTCTGGAACGGGAGTTTGCGGACCTGCGTCAGAAACTGGGACGGGATCCGACTGGTGAGGAGATCGCCGCGGAAATGGGACTGGATCTCAAACAGTATCACCGCCTGTTGGAAGAGGTGCATACCTTTTCGATCGTCAGCCTCAACGAGTCGTGGGAAGACGACGAGGGGAGCAGCGGGAGCCTGATGGACACGGTGCCGGATAAAAATGCCGTCAACCCCCAGGCACAGATGCAGTCCCGGGAACTCATGGAAGCCTTGGGGCAGTCGATCGATTCCCTGCCGGAGAAAGAGCGGCTGGTCGTGACGCTCTACTATTATGAGGAATTGAACCTGAAGGAGATCGGAGCGGTGCTGGGATTGACCGAGTCGCGGGTTTCCCAGCTGCACAGCCAGGCCATCGTCCGGCTCAGAGCGAAAATGAAGCCGCATGCCGGCTGAACCTGCGGTGGTATGCAAGTTGCAAGAGTTAGGCTTGAATGGACAGCTAGCGGGGAAAGGGACTCTCAGATGAACAGTGGAATGTATGCGGCGCTTTCAGGCAACATTGTCGCCCAGCAACGGCTGGATCTCCTGACCAACAACCTGGCCAATGTGAACACCACCGGTTTCAAAAAGGATCGCATGATTTTTGAGAGCCTTCTGGGGGGTGTCAAAAACCCGTCACCGGGCGGCGGATCTTTGTTACCGGCTCCGGTCATGTCCGGGATCAGTTTTGCGACCGACTACTCGGCCGGTCCCTTGAAGCCGACCGGCAACACCCTTGATCTGGCCCTGGATGGAGAAGGTTTTTTTGTCGTCAACACTCCCGAGGGGAGAGCCTACACGCGTCAGGGGAATTTCCACCTCGACGCCGACAACAAACTGGTCAGCGCCGAAGGGTATCAACTCCTGGCTGGTGGCGGGCCGGTCACCATCAAGGGGGGCAAGGTGGAGATCGACAGCAAGGGGGGCGTTTTCGTCGACGGGAGTCAGGTCGCAACCCTGGAGGTCGTTGATTTTCCCAAGCCGTATGCGTTGCAGAAGTCGGGTAGCGCCCAGTTCATCCCCGCCGGACAGGGGAGCGAGGAACAGCCCGCCAAGAACGTGGCCATCAGACAGGGCTTCCTGGAAGATTCCAACGTGAACCCCCTGCTGGAGATGGCCCAGTTGATCGAGACCAACCGATATTATGAAAGCTGCGTCAAGGCGGTGCAGAGCTTTGACAGTATGGCCGGCAAAGCCGCCAATGAGCTCGGGCGGCTCTGACGCCGAGGATGCCTGACGTTAGCCTGAACAGCGGCAAGAAACCGTAGGGACAAGGAGATAGATCATGATCAGAGCGTTATGGACAGCGGCTTCCGGGATGCAGTCCCAGCAACTCAACATTGATGTGATCGCCAACAATCTGGCGAACGTCAATACCACCGGTTTCAAGAAGAGCCGGGCGGACTTCCAGGACCTCATGTACCAGAACCTGAAGACAACCGGGGCGCCGTCCACCAGCTCGACCCAGATACCATCCGGCATCCAGATCGGTCTCGGTTCCAAGGCGGCGGCGGTCAACAAGATCTTTTCCGCGGGCAACATCGCCCAGACCGGCAATGAGCTGGATCTGGCCATCGAAGGCGACGGTTTTTTCCAGATCAAGTTGCCCGATGGCAGTACCGCCTATTCCAAGGCCGGTTCCTTCAAGAAGGACAGCACCGGACAGCTGGTCAATTCCGACGGATATCCCCTTGTACCGGGGGTCGTGATTCCCAACAACGCCACCAAGATCACCATCGGTAACGATGGCACCGTCTCGGTGTTGCAGGCCGGACAAAATACCCCGACCAGCGTCGGTACCATCCAGCTGGCAACCTTCTCCAACCCGTCCGGGCTCTCCAGCATGGGGCACAACCTGCTGCAACCCTCCGAATCCTCCGGCACGGCCAATACGGGCACTGCCGGTCAAAACGGCTTCGGCGTCATCAGTCAGGGAGCCCTGGAGATGAGCAACGTGAGCGTCATGGAAGAGATGGTCAACATGATCGTCAGCCAGCGGGCCTACGAGACCAACTCCAAGGCGGTGCAGGCGGCGGATGAGATGCTGCAACAGGCCAACAACCTCCGCAGGTAACGTTGTGGGGAACGAGCCTTTTCCGCAATCTCGGCGTTGATCTGCGGGATTCCTTGTGCGGCGTAGCGCTGCTACGCCTCCGCGTCATCCCTTGACCGCCTTGACCTTGCGAAAAGATCTCATTCCCTGGAGAATGATGATGAAAAATCTACTGAAAAAACTTAGTTACTGCGGGCTGCTGATCCTGGCTCTTCAGCCGCTGAGCGTCACTGCGGCGGAGCGGCACGTGTTGAAGGAAGCCGAAGTCCGCCGGGTCGTGACTGACTACCTGCGGCAGAAGACCGAACGACAGGGCCTTGAGATCCAGCTGAAGAAGCTGGGTTTCAGCGGCGAGATTGTCCTGCCGGCCGGGGTTACCTCCTATGAAGTGATCGCCCCCCAGGAATGGGAAGGGTGGGGCAGGGGGGCCTTGGCACTCATCGTCAGGGTCAATGACCGTGTGGAAAAGAATATCCCCCTCAATGTGGAGGTGGAGGCCCTAAGTGACGTGCTGGTCACCACCCGCTCCCTGGAACGGGGTGAGCTGGTGGAAAAGGGCGATGTGATGCTGCAGCAACGCGACATGGCGACGGTTTCGGGCAAGATCTGCCGCAGCGTGGCCGAGTCACTCGGCAAACGTGTGCGGGTCGGCATGCGCGCCAATTCGCCGGTGCGGGGTGATTACCTGGAACGGCCACCCATCATCAAGAGCGGCCAGCTGGTGACGATCGTAGCCGAAAATTCGGCCTTTCGCATCACCGCCACCGGCAAGGCGAAGGGTAACGGCGCTGAAGGTGATACGGTGCTGGTTCAGAATATGAATGCCCAGAAGGAAATGCCGGCCGTGGTCGTGGATGCCAATACGGTTCGGGTGGAGTTTTGATATGAAAAGAATGCTGACTCTGATCGCTCTGCTGGCAAGCGGCTGTGCCCATCAGGCGCCGGAACACAAATTCCCCGCCATGGACCAACAATTGGAACGCCCACGGCCCAGTTATGCCAACGGTTCCATCTGGCAGGCTTCCGGCGGCGGCCTGGTGGAGGATTTCAAGGCGCGTACCAAGGGTGACATCCTGACCGTGGTGATATCGGAAACGGCCAGCGCCAGTAAAGAGGCCACTACCGGCACGTCCCGGGAGTCCAAGGTTGCCGCAGGCATCCCTAACCTGATGGGGCTTGAGACCAGCATGACCGGCATCAGTAAATGGATGGACCTGAGCAAGCTGGTTAACGCCAGTGCCAGCAGCAAATTCGATGGCAGTGGTTCCACCACGCGCAAGGAAAACCTGAATGCCACCATCACCGCCAGGGTCATCGAAGTCCTGGCCAACGGCAACCTGCTCATCGAGGGGCGGCGTAATGTCCTGGTCAACAACGAAGACCAGATCATCGTTCTGACCGGCACGGTTCGGCCGCGCGACATCACCACCGACAATCTGGTCAACTCGACCCTCGTCGCCGATGCCCGCATCGCATACAGTGGCAAGGGGATCATCAGTGACCGGCAGCAACCGGGCTGGCTGATGGGGATCCTGGACAAGGTCTGGCCTTTCTAGGGTTATGTGACGGAGACGGTATGAAAAAGATACTTTGTATAACATTTTTGCTTCTGGCAACGGCACAATCGGCCCTGGCGATCCGTATCAAGGATATCGCCAGCTTTGACGGGGTGCGGGACAACCAGTTGATCGGTTACGGTCTGGTGGTCGGCCTGAACGGCAGCGGGGACGGCGATCAGACCAGGTTTCCGGTGCAGTCCCTGGTCAACGTGCTGGAGCGGATGGGAATTACCGTCAACCGTGGCGATATCTCGGTCAAGAACGTGGCGGCGGTCATGGTGACCGCGACCCTGCCTCCCTTCGCCAAACAGGGGACTACCATCGATGTACTGGTCTCCTCCCTGGGTGACGCCAAGAGCATCGCCGGCGGCACACTGCTTTTGACCTCCCTCAAGGGGGGCGATGGACAGGTCTATGCCGTGGCTCAGGGAGGGGTGCTGACCAATTCCTTCTCCTATGGTGGTCAGGCATCTTCGGCCCAGAAGAACCACCCCACCGCCGGCCGGGTACCGGCCGGGGCGCTGGTGGAGCGGGAAATTCCCAATACGCTGGCCAACAAGAGCAGCCTCAGGCTCAATCTGCGCCAGCCGGATTTCACCACTGCAACCCGCATGGCCTCTGTCATCAACAGCAAGTTTCAGGGGCGCGTGGCCAGCTGCAGCGACCCCGGTTCCGTGACCCTGCAGATACCGGACGACTATCTGGGGCGGACTGTGGAGTTCGTGGCCGACCTGGAACTGCTGCAGGTGCAGCCGGATAACCTGGCCCGGGTGGTACTGAACGAACGGACCGGCACCATCGTCATGGGTGACAATGTGCGTCTCTCCACGGTGGCTGTTTCCCACGGCAACCTGACCCTTTATATCAAGGAAACGCCCCAGGTTTCCCAGCCCTCACCTCTGAGCAGGACCGGTGAGACCAAGGTTGTGCCGCGCACCTCCCTCAAGGTCAACGAAGAACCGGGAGGACTGGCCCTGGTCCCGGAAGGGGCCAACATCGGGGACGTGGTTCGGGCGCTGAATACGCTTGGAGTTACCCCACGCGACCTGATCGGCATCATGCAGTCCATCAAGGCGGCCGGTGCTCTCCAGGCCGAGTTGTCGGTTATATAAAAAACGTTAAAGTATTTGCGAATCGCGACGATAGGTGAGGGTAGATAGATGAACATCATCAGCGCAGTCAGCGGGAATGTGTCGGCAAACGGCACGAACATGGTGGACGCCGCAACCGGGCAGCGATCCGCTAACAAGGAAGCCGTGGCCGCCAAAAAGGTGGCCAAGGAGTTCGAAGCCCTGTTTGTTGGTATGATGCTCAAGTCCATGCGGGAAACCGTAGGGAAAGACAAACTCACCAATGGCGGCCATGGAGAGGAAATTTACCGCTCCCTGCTCGATCAGGAATACGCCAAGTCCCTGACGGAACATGGCGGAGTGGGACTGAGCGCCATGTTGGAGCGGCAGCTCGGCCAACCGGCCCCGAATGGTGTCGCGAAGCAAGGTGTTGATAACCATGACACAACAACCCAATGTGCCAAAACTGAGGTTACTTATGAAAATCGATAGCGAGCAGCTGCTGGCCACGGTGAACAAGTTTAAGAGCGAACCGCTGGAGAAAAACGACCCCGCTGCCGTTGCCGGGGAAAAGGTAGTCCGCCGGGGGAGTGATCGGGTAGAGCTGTCCACGAATGGCTTGGAAATCGATCGCTTAAAGAAAACCATGCAGGGGGCTTCGGATTTCCGCAGCGACAAGGTGGCCCAACTGAAGGCCCGGATTGATGCCGGTACCTATCAGGTGGCAGGGACGGCGGTAGCGGAAAAGATGCTGCAGAGCTGGAGTGAGCTCCATGGCAAGTAGCATGGCCGAACTCATCTTGCTCCTGAGCGAGAACGAACGGATTCTGGGAGAATTGTCCTCTGCCCTGACGGATGAACAGCGCTGCATCGTTGATCTGGACCTGGAACGGCTTGCGGAAAACGGTGGCAGAAAAGGTGAGATCATGGACCGTTTGACGCAGGTGCGGGATGAGGGGCGGGCATTGCTGCGGCAGGCCGGTGCGGAACTGGGCATGCACGACATTGCGAGTTTGACGGCCCTGATCGCGGCCGCGGCCGCCGCCGAACAGCGCCAGCTGCGCCCCGTGCAGCAGCGGCTGCTCAGGCTGTCCCAAAGGCTGGAGCGTCAGCACGCCGCGAACCGCAGGATGTTGGAGAACTCGATCGGCATGATTAAAAGTTCCCTGGCGCTTTTTGTCAGGTTGCTCGGCGGTTGTGATACCTACGGCGCCCAGGGGCGAATCACCAGTGGCGGAACCAGCGGCAGCATCTTCCGGCAGGAGATATAGTCATGAGTGTCTTGGGTGTCTTTGATATCGCCAGGTCGGCACTGGCCGCGCAAACCGCGGCAATCGGAGTGACCGGTGAGAATATCTCCAACGTCAATACCCCCGGTTATTCACGTCAGAGCGCAATTCTCGAAACAGCTCCCTATAATCCCGATCAGGTTCCCGCCGTCGGCAATGGTGTCGTGGTTGCCTCGGTCCAGCGGAGCTACGACCGCTTTTTGCAGTCCCAGATCAATACCTCGCAAAGTGCCAACGGTGAGCAGAGCGCCCTGCAGACCGCCTTACAGAGGGTGGAACCGCTCTTCGGCGACCTGACCGGCAACGGACTCGGCACGTCATTGCAGAGTTTTTTTAACGCCTGGCAGGACCTGGCCATGAACCCCCAGGGAACGGCGGAGCGGCAGTCGGTCCTCTCCAAGGCGCAAACCCTGGTGGACGACTTTCACCAGATCAACAGCGCACTGTTTGCGGTGAAGAGTGACGCCAACCAGTCCCTGGTGACGATTACCAGCGGCATCAACACGATGACTGGGCAGATCGCCGCGTTGAACGCCCAAATCAGGACGGTACAACTAACCGGCGGCAACGCCAACCAACTGCGTGACAGCCGCGACCTGCTGATTCAAAACCTTTCCCAAAAGGTAAGCATCACCTCTCTGGAACAGTCCGACGGCACAGTCAGCGTAAGTCTCTCCCGCGGGCCGCAGCTGGTGGCAGGCGACGGTTCTGCTACCCTTTCCCTGCAAGATGATCCATCCAATTCCGGGTTTTCAAGCATTATCCTCAACCCGCCCGGCGGCGGGAGCGGCACCGATATCACGCCGTTGGTTTCCGGCACGGACGGTAGCGGCGGTGAACTGGGCGGAACACTCCAGGTGCGCGACAGCCTGATCAACGGCTACCAGGCACATCTGGACGAATTGGCCGGAGCCTTGGCCAACCAGGTCAACAGCCTGCACGCGGCAGGTTTCGGGATCAAGGGGGCTACCGGCAGCAATTTCTTTACCCCTCCGGCCGCGCCGACCCCGCCTGCCACCTTCACCAGCGGCTACAGCAACTCGATTGCCCTGAATATCACCGCTACGGACCAGATTGCCACCGCTGCCGTCGATCCCACGCTGCCGGGGAACGGCGGTGCTAACAACGTCAACGCCTTGGCGATCGCCGACCTGAGCAACAAGCAGCTGACCCTGTCGGGGAGCAGCAACACCCTGGCAGGTTTTTACGGTTCTCTGGTGGGCAAGGTCGGTCTGGCGGTTCAGACCACGAACCAGGATGTCACCCACAGCAGCGCCATGCTCAAGCAGTTGAACATTTTCCGCGATTCCACTTCCGGCGTTTCGCTTGACGAGGAACTGATCGCACTCACCAAGTACCAGAAGGCTTTTCAGGGCGCCGCCCGGCTGATTACCGCAGGGCAGGAGATGATGGATACCGTGTTGGGCATGATACGCTGAGCTAAGGGGAGAATGTTATGCGTGTAACCGAGGGGACCATTGCCAGCACCATTCTGAACAATCTCCAACTGGGGCAGGCACGCCTGGAAAAGCTGCAACAGCAGGCTTCGTCCGGCTTGAAACTGAGTACCCCGGGGGATGATCCCATATCCGCCCAGCAGGTGCTGCAACTGAAGGGCATGGTACAGGACTCCGAGCAGTATGCCCGCAATATCACTACCGGGTCTGCCTGGCTGGAACAATCGGACAGCGCCATGTCCGACATGGGCACTGTGGTTACACGGGCCCGGGAAATCGCCGTACAGCTGGCCAACGGCACCTACAGCGCCCAGGACCGCAGCAATGCCGCAGCCGAGGTGAAACAGTTGAAGAATGAACTTGTCCAGCTCGGCAACAGCCAGGTGGCCGGGAAGTACATCTTTGGCGGCTTCGCCAGCGACAAGCCTCCCTTTGACACAACCAGCGGCGCATTTATCGGCACCGACGATGCGGTTACCATGGAGGTTGACCGGGGGGCCTACGTGGCCATCAACTATCCCGGCGGCACGCTCTTGAGCGGAGGCAATCCGCCGGGAAGCAGCGGTACGGATATACTCGGGACACTGGACAAGCTGGCTACGGCTCTCACTACAAATGATGTGAGCGGTATCCAGGGGGCGCTCCCCGTGTTGCAGGATGCTCAGAACCAGATCCTGGTGGCTCGTGGTGATGTCGGCGCGCGGATGAACCGCGTGCAGACTGCCTCCGACAAGCTCGATTCCATCAAGCTCAGTCTGAATAAGGTGATTTCCAGCAAACAGGATGCCGATTATCTGCAGGTGATGAGCGACCTGGTTAGCCAGCAGAACGCTTTCCAGGCAGCCCTGGCCGCGTCGGCGAAGACATCCCAGTTGTCTCTGCTCGATTATTTGAAGTAGGTTGTATCCGTTCGGCAGCAGGGCGAACCTCGGACGTTTTTTTGAGGACAGACATGAACAGGGCGGAGTGAAGGCCTCCTCCGCACAACAAAGCCAAGGAGGGCGCGATGTTAGTACTGACCAGGAAGGTCGGCGAGTCGATTGCAATCGGCGATCAGATAACGATCAAGGTGCTGGAAGTCAAGGGGGGCAATATCAGGGTCGGAATTGAGGCGCCCAGTGATTTCAGGATCTACCGTGAAGAGATATACGTGAAGGTCAAGGAGCAGAACCGATTGGCGGCTGATTGGGATCTGCTTGATTTCGAAAAGGTGCTGCGGCTCATGAAAGATGGGCAAAAGGAGCTACGACATTGAGAGTCTCTACCACACGATTCGGCGAACTGGAACTCGAAGACAGCAAGATCATCAGCATGCCCGACGGCATGGTCGGTTTCAGCGAGCAACGCTTCATCATCCTCAACCCCGGCAAGGGGGGGACCTTTTGCTGGTTGCAGTCCGTGGACAATCCTGGTTTGGCCTTTGTCGTCGTCGAACCGGTCCGTTTCTTTCCCGAATACCACGTGAAGCTCACCCGGGAAGAGTACGACAAGCTGCAACTGGACCCGAAAGACGATATGATCCTGCTGAGCGTGGTGACCATGGCACCGGACCCGCAACAGATTACGGTAAATCTCCAGGGCCCGATCGTGGTGAACCCCGGCTGCATGATAGCCCGTCAGCTGGTCCTGGAGGGGAACCATACCACCCGGCACCTGCTTTTCCCACCGCCGGAGTCAGCCCTGGCTGGAAAAACCCAGCAGGTTGCGCCCCCCTTGGCTTTGTCACGTTTTTCCTCACTCTACAGCAGCAACATTGGCCTGGCCCTGGCCTGTGCCTAAGGGGCAATTCTGATCGTTTCGCCCCGTGTCGCTCGGGGCGAAACAACGCAGCTCCTTCGTACTACCTGCCCTCTATTTCCACCACATTCAGCCGAAGATTCCCGCCAACGCCCTCTATGCCTGATCGTAGTGTCAGGGTATGTACGTCGTAACAACTGATATCAAAACCATTTGATTGAACTAAAGTTTCTTGTCAGTTTGCCGATACATGTATCAATCCCTATCGTAATTGCCGATGAATCAGGTTTCATAAACCCAAACAATAGACAACACAGCGAGGTGCGACTCATGCAATTCAAAGCCTACAAGGACTGGGGCATATTTTCAAAGATCATGAGTCTCTCGGTACTCTCCTGGCTGGTGTTGGTCGTGGCGACACTGCTTGTATTCATGCCCTTCATCCGTGATCTGATCATGAAGGAGAAACAGGCCACCGTCAGGTACGTGGTGCAGGAGGCAACCAGTATGCTTGCCTCTTATCAGAGACAGATTGATGCCGGGACGCTTACCAGGGAGGAAGCCCGCAAGCAGGCCGCCGAGCGTATCGCCAGCATGCGCTACGACGGGGAAAACTACCTCTGGATCAACGATATGGACACCAGGATGGTGATGCATCCCCTGAAGCCCGAGATGAACGGTCAGGATCTGAGTGCCTACAAGGACCCGAACGGCACGGCACTTTTTACGGAGATGGTCAGGGTCTGCAAGGAGAAGGGGAAAGGATTTGTGAACTATGCCTGGCCCAAACCGGGTAATAGCAGCGCGGTGCCGAAAATCTCCTACGTCGAATTGTATCAGCCCTGGGGCTGGGTGATTGGTACCGGCATTTATGTCGATGATGTCAGCGTCATTATGCACGATATCCAGATCAAAATCATGGTTGCCCTGTTTGTCTTGCTGCTACTGTGTGTTTTTCTCTCCTGGGCGGTGTCAATCACGATCACCCGACCGGTCAGGGCGGTGGTGGATGCCATCAGAGATATCTCGGAGGGCGAAGGTGATCTGACCAGGCATCTGCCGGTGCTTGCCAAAAATGAAATCGGTGAGTTGGGTAGATGCTTCAACACCTTTATCGACAAGCTCCACGGTATCATCGGCAACATATCCGCTTCGTCGATCAATGTGGCAATTGCCGCCAATCAGCTGCATGTGACGTCTGAACATATCGCAGCCGATACCGAGGAGGTCGTTGCTCAAATCATCACGGTTGCTACTGCCGGCGAAGAGATGTCGAGCACGTCCGAAGATATTGCCCATAACTGCCTGTATGCCGCCGAGGCTGCCCAGCGTGCATCGCAGGCGGCCCAGCATGGTGTCTCGGTCGTCGATGGCACCATAGCGGTCATGCAGCAGATTGCCGAGCGGGTGAATCTGTCGGCACAAACGGTTGAGAGCCTTGGGGCTCGCAGTGATCAGATCGGTGAAATCATCGGCACCATTGAGGATATCGCCGACCAGACCAACCTGCTGGCCCTGAACGCCGCCATCGAAGCGGCCCGTGCCGGTGACCAGGGGCGCGGATTTGCGGTGGTTGCCGATGAAGTGCGTGCCCTGGCAGAACGCACCACCCGAGCGACCCGTGAAATCGGCGAGATGATCAAGGCCATTCAGGCTGAAACCAAGGGTGCGGTCAATTCCATGGGACAGGGTGTGAAACAGGTGCAGGCCGGTACACTGGAAGCAGCCACATCCGGCGAGGCGCTGCGGGAAATCATGGAGCAGATCAACGCGCTTGCCATGCAGGTCAGCCAGATTGCCACTGCAGCCGAGGAGCAAACCGCTACGACCGGCGAAATATCCGGCAACATGCATCGCATTACCCAGTCTGTCCGCACGGCCGCCCAGGGAGCGCGCGAGTCGCTGGCGTCTTCAAGCCAGATGAACGCTAACGCCGAGGAACTGATGTCCATTGTCAATAAATTCATCATCAATGATGATACGTCGCTGGTCCTCAACAAGGCCAAGAGTGCCCATATGATCTTCATCGGCAAGATAAAGTCGCACCTGGACGGCTCCGCCCGCATAGACGCCAACGCACTTCCCAGCCATCTGACCTGCGCGTTTGGCACGTGGTACCAAAGCAAGGGGCGCGACGTGTGTGGACATGTGAGCATGTTTAAAGAAATCGACGCGCCCCACGCCCGTGTGCATGAGCTGGGAAAACAGGCGATTCATGCCTACAACGCCGGCGATCGGGCCAAAGCTGCCCAGCTCAGTGAAGAAATGGTCTCAAACTCGCAGATATTGTTGGGAATACTCGATCAGCTGGCGGCGAATTGCACAGGCAGTCATTGATGTCTAGGTGCTATTGCCGGAAGCCTTTCCGGTTGCGGCCTGCCATTCAGACAACGGAAAGAGGATGACAGATGACGTTTTTATTTAATAAGCGCGTGATACCGCAACGTCCCGATGCAGCCTCGGATGCAGATCTTCTTCAGGGTGATATGGATGCTTTTGACAATCATCGTTTTGATGAAGTGCAGGCAACGCTCAGGCTTCAGCTGGAGCGGCTACAGATACTGGCCGGCTCTACGGAGGGCGAATTCCTGGCCATCGGCGCACGGTTGCAGGAGTTCTATACGCGCACCATGGAGATCGGGGGTGACTCCTCATTGGTTACCGATCGCTTGAGTGGCGCAGAGACGCGGGAGGCGCTCAGCGAGCTGGGAAATACCGTCGAACGGATGGGCGCTTTTTTGAATTTCATGCACGGGGAAGCCGATCGAAGCAGCCTGACCCTGCAAAACACCCTGGAGATGATCGCCGGGGTGGACGAACCGCTGAGCGGTTTTAAAAAGATCATGAAGGTCCTCCACGTGCTGGGCATTTCCACCAAGATCGAAAGCGCCCGGCTCGGCCAACTTGGTGCGGGATTTCACAACCTGGCCGAGGATGTGGAGAACCTGGCGGTGCAGATCAATGACAAATCAACCAGGATTATGAGCGAGAACGTCTCACTGAGTTGTCAGATCAGGGAAACCCTTGTCCGGATGAGCGACATCGAGACGGGCCAGAGGGAGGATGTGCGCCTGTTGCTTGAGAAGACCCGTTCCAGCCTGGAGACGATCAGCGCTGTTCACCGGAAATGCGCCGAGGTTGCTGCCGCGATTTCTGAAGCGTCCGGTGAGGTTTCCCGGAACATCAGCGAGGTTGTCACCTCCATGCAGTTTCATGATATTACCCGCCAGCAGCTGGAGCACGTACAGGAGGCGCTCTGTGACCTGGAGCAGCATCTGGCGGCTGATGGGGACGCAAACGACGACATGAACCCGGCTTCAGCCGAAGCGATGGCGGGTGAAATATACGACGTCTGCCGGCTGCAGTCAGCCCAGCTTATCCACGCACGGGACGGTTTAGCGCTGGCCGTGTCCGGCATTGTGGAAAATCTCCGGGGTCTTGCCGACAGAAGCAGGGCAATCGCCCGGCAGACCAGGGAGATAATCCGGGTTGCGGACGGGGCCGGTGATTCTCTGCTGATCGAGATAGAAAGGAGCCTGGCCGCGGTGGTCGGATTGCTGGCAAAAAGCGCCGACGCCAATCTCAAGCTGAGGCGCGCCGTAGAGTCGGTCGCCGGGACGGTCGGTAAAATCTCCAGCTTCGTGATCGATATCGAGACGGTTGGAGAGGAGATCAAGTTGATTGCCATGAACTCCCAGATCAAAGCGGCTCGCACCGGGGACGAAGGGGCGGCGCTCGGGGTGTTGGCGGAAGCCATTCAACGGCTGTCGGTCGATGCCTGTGCCCAGACGGCGACGGTTACCGGCACTCTGCGGGAGATTACCCGTGTCACGGAATCGTTGTCCGACGGCGTCGCTGTCGAGACGCGCAGCGGTGAGCTGGATGTCGATGTCATGGCCGGACGTCTGAAAGGGCTGATCGACTCGATCCGCGCCGTGAACGACGGGGTGATGGCAACTCTGGCGCACAGCGATGCAGCGGTTCAGGAGTTGTCCGACGATATTGATAACGCTACTGGCGGGATAAGAATCCATGGGGCGGTCGATGTCGAGGTGGAGGGTATAACAGCGGAATTGGAACAGCTCATGGCGTTGGCCCGCGCGATTACGCCGGAAGCGGTTGCTAGCGATCTGACGACGCTGAGCGGGCGCTACACCATGCACAGTGAGCGAAAAATCCATGCCTCGGTCGCCGGTTCAGCTATGGCCGTCTCTGCCGAAGTGGCCGCGCAAGACCGGGATGCACCGACGACCATGGCAGATGAAATGGAAGAGTCCGAACTGGGAGACAACGTCGAACTGTTTTGATGTTCAGACGCAGATAAACTGGCCAACAGCAATCACGCCGGGAGAAAACCATGACCGACTTTTCAATGACAACGACAACTCCGCGGGAAGCGCCGACAGTCAGAGAGATCGTTATCTGCGGCGCCATGACCATTCACCATGCCGGCGAGATCAAGGCTGCCATGCTGGAAGCATTGTCCGAGGCAAACGAGCTCAGCATGGACATGACACAGGTGCAGGAGATCGACCTGGTTGGCCTGCAGCTGCTCTGTTCGGCCCATCAGACGTCGCTCCACATGCACAAGCGATTCAGACTCGGCGGCGACTGTCAAACTTCCGTCTTGGAATCAATACAGGGGGCGGGAGTCAGGCGTCATGTCCGCTGCATACACGACGTTGATCAGAGCTGCATCTGGATTCAAGGAGGAGAGTGATGAGCAAGGTAATCATGACGGCCGATGACTCGGCCAGCGTCCGCCAGATGGTAAGTTTTACGCTCAAGCAGGGCGGATACGACGTAATTGAGGCCGTTGACGGCCGGGATGCCTTGGCAAAACTGCAGACAACCAGGGTCGACATGCTTATCACCGACCTGAACATGCCCAATCTGGATGGCATTGACCTGATCAAGGGTGCGCGTGCCATCCCGGCCTGCAAATTCATCCCGATCATCATGCTCAGTACGGAATCCCAGGATAGCAGGAAACAGGAAGGCAAGGCAGCCGGAGCCACCGGCTGGATCGTCAAACCGTTCAAACCGGAACAGCTGATTGCAGTTGTCAAGAAGGTGCTCGGATGATGGATCAACATGGACAGGCATTCAAAGAAGAGGCCTACGAACTGCTGGCCGAACTGGAAACCTCGCTTCTGGAACTGGAGGAAAACTCCGCCGACAGGGAGCTGATCGGACGTGTGTTTCGTGCCATGCATACCATCAAGGGCTCCGGTGCGATGTTTGGTTTCGATGATATCGCCCTGTTCACCCATGAAGTGGAGACGGTTTTCGATTTGGTGCGTAACGGCAAACTCACGGTCACAAAAACACTGGTTAACCTGACACTGGCGGCCCGCGACCAGATCACGGTCATGCTGGACGCCTCGGGCGGAGCCGGTGAGATTGACGCATCCGTTTCAGAGCGAATTATTGTCGGATTGCGGGATCTGCTGCCGCAGGGGGAAACTACGCCAGCGCCTGACCCGATCCCTGTCGGAGAGACGACGACAGCGGAAACGCCTCTGGATACCGCCGAGGGTCTAACCTATCGGATTCGTTTTCGACCGCTGCGGGACATTCTGGCCAATGGCACGAATCCGCTCGGACTGCTTAACGAATTGCGTGGACTCGGTCCCTGCGACATCATCGCCCATATGTGCGATATCCCCCTCTTGGCGGAGATGAATCCCGAGAGTTGCTATACATACTGGGATGTAATCCTGACCAGCGGGCAGGGCATGGATGCCATCAGGGACGTGTTCATCTTTGTAGAGGATGACTGCGAGTTGGAAATCGACATGATCGACAACAGCGGCAATCCGGGGGGCGAGGGCGAGGGTAGGAAACTCGGCGAAATCCTCGTGGAGCGGGGAGAGCTGGATTGCGAAGATATACGCACAACCCTTGCCGCGCAGAAACGTTTTGGCGAAATCCTGGTCGATAAGGGGCTGGTGTCGCCCGACATCGTCCAGTCGGCGCTGGTCGAGCAGCGACATGTCAAGGAGCTCCGCCAGGAGCGGCAGAATCAGGAGGCCGCCGCCAGCATCCGTGTGCCGGCTGATAAGTTGGATATCCTTGTCAACCTGGTGGGAGAACTGGTCACGATTCAGGCCCGGCTGACCCAGACGGCCACCAATCGACAGGATACCGAACTGGAAGCGATTGCCGAGGAGGTCGAGCGTCTGACCGGAGAATTGCGCGACAACGCCCTGAATATCCGCATGCTCCCCATCGGCAGCACCTTCAGCAAGTTCAAACGCCTGGTCCGCGACCTCTCCAACGAACTCGGCAAAGAGATCGAGATGACCACAGAGGGTGCGGAAACGGAACTGGACAAAACCGTCATCGAAAAACTGAACGATCCGCTGGTCCATTTGATCAGGAACTGTATCGACCATGGTATTGAAGCGCCGGGCCTGCGGGAGGCGGCCGGTAAACCCCGTCAGGGAACGGTTCATCTGGCGGCGACCCATGCCGGCGACAGCGTTGTGCTTACCATTTCAGATGACGGAGCCGGACTGGACCAGGAGATGATTCGAGCCAAGGCCATCGAAAATGGACTGATCTCCGCTACAGCGGAATTATCGGAAAAGGAGCTCTTTGCCCAGATCTTCGCCCCCGGTTTCTCTACCGCCAAGAGTGTCACCAGCGTTTCCGGGCGCGGGGTCGGCATGGACGTGGTCAAGCGGGCTATCGATGCCCTGCGCGGCAGCATCTCGATCAGCAGCAGTCGCGGCGCCGGGACGACGATCAGCATCAAGATCCCGCTGACGCTGGCGATCATCGAGAGCCTGCTCGTGAAAATCGGCGTTGACCGGTTTCTGATTCCACTTTCCCAGGTGCATGAGTGTGTGGAACTTACCCGGCAAGACGTGGCGAATGCCCACGGCAGGAATCTGGCGATTGTCCGTGGCCAGATGGTTCCCTACATACCGCTCCGTGAGAGATTCGGTATCGCCGGTGATACACCGGATATGGAACAGATCGTCATCACCCAGGTTGACGGTGTGCGGGTCGGAGTGGTGGTCGATCATGTGATCGGCGAGCACCAAACTGTAATCAAGTCGCTCGGCAAGATCTATCGTGGCGTGGAGGGAATATCCGGTGCAACCATTCTGGGAGACGGGGATGTGGCCTTGATTCTGGATATTCCACATCTCGTGCATGAGGTCGAGTTGGAAGCGGTATGATGTTGTCGGTTGGAAATATCCTGAATCTTCAGAGGAGGAATTCATGAGTGTTGCAGGCATAACGGAAACAGCTCACTACCTGACCTTCGAGCTCGATCGGGAAATCTTCGCACTGGACGTGGCAACGGTGAGGGAAATACTGGACTCTCCGACAATCACCAAGATACCGCAGACACCGGAGTACATGCGGGGTGTGATCAATCTGCGGGGCAGCGTGGTGCCGGTGATTGACCTGCGCTTGAAGTTCGGCATGCCCGAAGCGCAGCAGACGGTCAATACCTGCATCATTGTCGTGGAGATTGCGCTCGAAGGAGAAGTCGTCATCCTGGGTGCTCTCGCCGATTCGGTGCAAGAGGTGCTCGACCTGGAGCCGGAGCAGATTGAACCTGCGCCGCGCATCGGTACAAAACTAAACACCCAATTTATCAAGGGGATCGGCAAGCATAACGAGCAGTTCATCATGATCCTCGATATCGACAGGGTTTTCAATAACCTGGAACTGGAAGAAGTGCTGGATGCTCCGCAAACGGCTGTCTCAAACCTATGCGAGGCGCATTGAAATAATAATCATAACCACGCAAAAAAAGGAGACCAGTATGGGAGTGTTAACGATCAAAAATTGGAAGGTTTTTACCAAGATTTTGAGCATCTCGATTGTAACCATCATATTATTTATGTCGGGCATCCTCTTCTACTTCCTGCCACTGGTCGAGAACAATCTCATGTCTGAAAAGATTGATGCCACCCGCAATGTGGTCGAAGTGGCCTATAAGATCATCGAGGGCTATCAAGCCAAGGTGGGCAGTGGCGATCTGAAGCTTGTGGATGCCCAGAAGAGTGCACTCCTTGCCATAAAGAATCTTCGCTATAAGGGAAATGAATACTTCTGGATCAACAACCTGGAACCGGTCATGGTTATGCACCCTCTCAAACCGGAACTCGATGGCAAATCTCTTGCCGATACACGGGACCCCAACGGCAAACGGATTTTTGTTGATATGGCAACCCTGGCGCATGAGAAGGGTGAAGGTGTGGTTAATTACATGTGGCAGAAGGAAGGGGCCGCTAAGCCGGTGCCGAAGATATCCTATGTAAAGCTGGTTAAGGAATGGGGATGGGTTGTCGGCAGCGGTATCTATGTGGATGATGTTCATGCGGAAATGGCACGGATGAAATGGCGCATTCTCGTTGGATGTCTTGTCGGAGCGCTTCTGATTTTTCTGTTTGCATACATCATTGCGCGCATGATTAAAAACGCCCTGGCAAAAACCGTACGTTTGACGGAAAGCATCGCTGCCGGGGACCTGGGTGTCATCATTGCGGTGGATTCAAAAGACGAAACCGGCATGTTGCAGGCCGCCATGAGCGACATGGTGGAGAAACTCAAGGAGATTGTCGGAGAGGTGAAATCCGCAGCCGATAACGTGGCAGCCGGAAGCCAGGAGCTTTCTTCCAGTTCCGAACAGTTATCCCAGGGAGCGAGTGAACAGGCGGCGGCAGCCGAAGAAGCCTCATCTTCCATGGAACAGATGACTTCCAATATCAAACAAAACGCGGATAACGCCATCCAGACAGAGAAAATTGCATCAAAATCCGCATTGGACGCCCAACAGGGCGGGAAAGCCGTGCTCCAGACGGTGGCCGCCATGAAAGAGATCGCCGGAAAGATCACCATCATCGAAGAGATCGCCCGGCAGACCAACCTGCTGGCCCTGAACGCAGCCATAGAAGCGGCCCGGGCCGGGGAGCACGGCAAGGGATTTGCCGTGGTAGCCTCGGAGGTCCGCAAGCTGGCCGAACGGAGTCAGAAGGCGGCTGCCGAAATATCCGCGCTCTCCTCGTCCAGTGTGGAGGTTGCCGAAAAGGCTGGTGAGATGCTCAACAAAATGGTGCCCGATATCCAGAAAACCGCCGAGCTCGTCCAGGAGATCAGCGCGGCGTGCAGGGAACAGGATAGTGGCGCCGAGCAGATCAACAAGGCCATCCAACAGTTGGATCAGGTAATCCAACAAAATGCGTCGGCATCCGAGGAAATGTCTTCCACTGCTGAAGAACTTTCCTCCCAGGCTGAACAGCTCCAGGGCAGCATCGACTTTTTCAAGGTGGCCGGGCATGGGACGGCAAAGAAGCCGGTCCCGGACAGGAAGGCTGCGGCCAACGTCGTTGCCAGGGTTGAGACGAAAGGGCTGCAGCATGCCAAGGCAAACGGCTATGCCAAAAAAGTAACCGGTCTTGATCTGCACATGCATGACGACGGCGATGATCTGGACGCCTCCTTCGAGCGGTTTTGAAATCGGTCAAAAACCTACGGTCACTATCTATTCAGGAGTCGCAACCATGAACAACTGCGGCCATGCGTTCGAGTATGCGGCAGCCAGTTTGTCGAGGCGGGAATTCACCCGTCTGAGCAGTTTCATCTATGAGCAGTGCGGCATAACCATGCCTGAGGCCAAGAAAACATTGCTGGAGGGGCGCCTCCAGAAGCGGCTGCAAACGTTGGGGATGAAGAGCTTTGAAGAATATGAAAACTATCTTTTCAGCCCGGAGGGTATTCGGCTGGAAGTGGTGCAGATGATCGACCTGGTTACCACCAACAAGACTGATTTCTTCCGCGAAGCGGAACACTTTGAGTACCTGACGGAGCGGGTACTGCCGGAATGGTGCCGGATATGCGGCGGCAGAAGGCTGATGGTCTGGAGTGCGGGCTGTTCCAGTGGCCAGGAACCCTATACCCTGGCCATGGTGCTGAGTGAATTTGCAGCCGGCCGGCCAGGCTTCGATTTTCAGATCCTGGCCACGGATATCTCCACCAGGGTGCTGGAAAAGGCAATCAACGCCGTGTACCCGGAAGAGATGCTCAACCCGGTTCCGCAATCCTTGAAAAAAAAATATCTGCTGCGCAGCAAGGATCGCAGTAGCAAAGTGATGCGGATTGTCCCGGAGCTGCGCAGAAAGGTCACATTCCGCCGCTTGAATTTTCTGGAGGGGGACTTCGGGCTGCGCGAACCGCTCGACATTATCTTTTGCCGCAATGTCATTATCTATTTTGACCGGCAAACCCAGGAAAGGCTGCTGCAGCGTTTTTATGGTCATATGCGCGCGGACGCCCATATCTTCATGGGACATTCGGAGACTCTGAGCGGGTTTGATGTGCCCCTGGTCAGCGTCTATCCGACCGTCTACAGGAAACGGCATTGAACGCGTTGCACTCAAAGCTTCCCCGTCACTACCTCAAACCTGGGGAAATGTTTTTTGGCGATCAGGCGACATTGGTGACGACGCTGCTCGGCTCCTGCGTGGCGATTACCATGTTTTCACCCCGCTGCCGGATTGGTGCCGTCTGTCATGGCCTTCTGCCGTCACGCCGGGAAAAACACCACTGCAAAGGCGGGTGCGATGAGGGTGCCAGATATGTGGATTGCGCCTTCAGGCTGATGCTTGAGTGGTTTACGCGGTTGAGGATCGATCGCGGTGAAATTGAAGTGAAGCTGTTTGGCGGATCGGACATGTTTTCCTTTCGGGAAGGAGAAAGTCGCACGCCGAGCGTGGGACGGCAAAATATCGCCAAAGCCCTGTGCCTGATTGATAGTGCGGGATTGTGCCTGCAGGCCTCGGACCTTGGCGGCTCGCAGGGACGGAAAATCTATTTTTCCACGCATAGCGGAGAGGTCCTGCTGAAACGCCTGAAAAAATCGCAAGTTTAGGGGTGGCTCGTGCCTGCGCTGTGTACACTCCTGTGAGCGCTGCATTGAAATCACCCGTTTGGCAGGTAAGGGAGTTAAGCGCATGGTCTCTCCAGGTGAGCACAATATGATCTATCGGGATGCCCCATGAAAAAAACGATCAAGGTCCTTATTGTTGACGATTCGGCCGTGGTCCGCCAGACACTGGCGGAAATTCTCACCAGCGACCCGGAGATCGAGATTATGGCGACTGCGGCCGATCCATTTATCGCCGCTGATCGGATCAGGCACGAGGTGCCGGATGTCATTACCCTCGATGTGGAGATGCCCCGTATGGACGGCATCACCTTTCTGCAAAAAATCATGAGCCAGCACCCCATCCCGGTGGTGATGTGTTCCAGCTTGACGGAAATGGGTTCGGAAACCGCCCTGAGGGCACTGGAATACGGGGCGGTAGAGATCATCCAGAAACCGCGCTTGGGAACCAAACAGTTTCTGGAGGAATCGCGGATGAGAATCTGCGATGCGGTGAAAGCCGCCAGCAAGGCCCGACTGAGGCTGATCAGCGCACATCGGCACGAAGTCGCCCCCAAGCTGACCGCCGATGTGATCATGGAGAAACCGAAATCAAATGCGATGCTCCAGACGACTGAAAAAGTGGTCGTGGTGGGCGCTTCCACCGGTGGGACCGAGGCGCTACGGATTTTTCTCGAATCGCTGCCCGCCGACAGTCCGGGCATCGTCATCGTACAACACATGCCGGAAGGTTTTACCAGGGCGTTTTCCCAGCGACTGGACGGACTCTGTCGCATTTCGGTCAAGGAGGCTGTTGATAACGATTCGGTGGTACGTGGCCGCGCCCTGATCGCGCCGGGTAACCACCATCTACTCCTGAAACGGAGTGGTGCCCGCTACTATGTCGAGGTGAAGGACGGGCCCCTTGTGTCCCGCCACCGTCCTTCGGTGGATGTGCTGTTCCGCTCGGCGGCCCGCTATGCGGGTAAAAACGCGGTGGGGGTGATCATGACCGGCATGGGAGACGACGGCGCCAAGGGGATGCTGGAGTTGAAAGAGGGGGGAGCCAGAACCATCGCTCAGGACGAGGCGACATCAGTCGTCTTTGGCATGCCGAATGAGGCGATCAAGCTGGGAGGGGTGGACTTCGTTCTTCCGCTCAGGGCAATTTCCCCAGAGGTCCTCAAACTCTGCGGATAGACAAAAGCCCATCTATCGCGCAGTCAAGTATGGGAACAGACGCAACCTGAACCACTCCTAATGACCTGAGTAAGCACCTCAGCGGAGGTACTCAAGTTTTCCTGCGCCAACCCGATAAGAACTCATACCTATCAGTGATCAATCCACGCTTGCGGTGAGGACGGCACGATATGCAATCGAGTGTAAACGAGACAAGCGAAGCTCCGGCCCGGATTCTCGGTAGCTGTACGGCACTGGAAAACGGACTGCCGGATGACAAGGAATTGTATGGGCGGCTGCTCAGGAACTCGGCGGTGCCCACCTTTGTCATCAACACGCAACATCGGGTCATAATCTGGAACCGGGCCTGCGAAATGCTGACCGGCATCACGGAAGCGGAGATACTCGGTACCGATAACCACTGGCGTGCCTTTTACAAACAGCAGCGGCCCACCCTGGCGGATCTCGTGTTGGGTGACAATCCCGAGGAGATCTCCTCGCTCTACTCCATTCACCGCGCATCCGATCTGTTGGCCGAGGGACTGCAAGCCGAGGGGTGGTATGCCGCCCTGGGGGGGAAGACCCGCTATATTTTTTTTGATGCCGCACCGATCCATAACCGGGACGGCAGATTGGTTGCGGCCATCGAGACCCTGCAGGATATCACCGATCGCAAGCTGGCTGAACGGCAACTGTTGAAGAGCAGGGCCGAACTGATGGTAAAGCATGAACAGCTGAAGAACCTGTTCCAGGTGGTGGACGGAGTCAAGGAAGAATGGGTCAAGACCATGAATTGCCTCGGCGACATCATCATCGTGACGAATGACAGCGGTCAGATCACACAGTGCAATCGGGCCATGCAGGAACTCGTGAATCTGCCTTATACGGAGATTGTGGGCAAGCCGTGGATTGACCTGCTTTGCGTGCCCCAGCTGTTGCCGGATAGCGTCTGTCCACGGGCTACGGAGTTCTTCCACCATTCTTCGGGCAGGTGGTTCGATGTCAATTTTTACTCTTCACGGGAGGCGCAGGAGCGGGAAACATCCGGCATGGTCATCACCTTCCATGATTCGACGGAGATCAGGCGGGTGCACAGTGAGCTGGAAAAGGCCTATGCCAAGCTCAAGAGTACCCATTCACAGATGCTGCAGAGTGAAAAGATGGCCTCGATCGGTCAGCTTGCCGCCGGTGTTGCCCATGAGGTTAATAACCCGGTCGGCTACATATCCAGCAACCTGGTGACACTGGCCAAGTACGTGGAACGCTTGAAGGAGTTTGTCGCCATGCAGTCCGACGTCATCGATGGCGGCGGCGAGAAACGGTGCGAACTTGCCGAGGCACGCAGGCGTCTGAAGATCGACTATATCATGGATGATATCGGCCAACTCATCGCCGAGTCAGCCGATGGCGCCGACCGGGTCCGCAATATTGTCCAGGACCTGAAGAGCTTTTCCCGTGTGGACGAAGCCGAGTGCAAACCGGCTAATCTGATTGAATGCCTGGAAACGACCATTAAAATTGTCTGGAACGAACTGAAATACAAGGCCACGTTGCGCAAGGATTTCAACGAGATCCCCCTGACCATGTGTCATCCGCAACAACTCAACCAGGTCTTCATGAACCTGCTGGTCAATTCCGCCCAGGCCATTGAGAGCCGGGGTGAGATCCGTGTGGCGTGCCGGCACGAAAACGGTTCAATTCTTGTCAGCATATCCGATACCGGCGTCGGTATTCCCCATGAGATCATGCACCGGCTCTTTGAGCCCTTCTTTACCACCAAAGAGGTCGGCGAGGGGACCGGGCTGGGGTTGAGCATCAGTTATGATATCGTCAAACGACACAACGGAGACATCACGGTCGAGAGCGCGATCGGTCAGGGGAGCACATTCACCGTACGGATTCCGGTGGTAGAGGAGGGGGAGGGGGTGGGCGTATGACCGGGCGGATACGTATCCTCTGTGTCGATGACGAAAAAAATGTCCTGAAATCCCTGGAAAGGGTCTTTCTGGACGAAGAGTACGAGATCATGACGGCCTCCTCAGGGAAAGAGGGGCTGGGATTGCTCGAAAACGATCCTGATTTCGCGGTGATTATCACCGATCAGCGCATGCCGGAGATGACCGGGACCGAATTTTTGAAGCTGGCTCGGGAAGTCGCGCCGGACGCCGTGCGGATATTGCTGACCGGCTATTCCGATCTGATTGCCACCATCGACGCCATCAACAAAGGTGGCGCCTCCCGTTACATCACCAAGCCCTGGAATGACCGGGATCTTTTGCAGGTCGTCAGGGAATCGGTCAAGCACTACTGTCTTTTGCTGGAGAACAGGAGGTTGACCGAGCTGGTCAACCGGCAAAACGAGGAGTTGAAGGAGTGGAACGGCAACCTGAAGCACCGGGTGCTGGATCAGACCTCCGAGGTGCGGAAAAAGAACGGAGAGCTCCAGGAGTTGATCAGTCGACTTCGTAGGAACTTTGAAGATACCATCGACGCCTTTTCCAATCTGGTCGAGCTTCACAACCCCGGCGTGCGCAGCCATTCCCGTATAGTTGCCCGGATTGCCGTGCTCGCGGCCGAATTGGAAGGGTGTTCGGAACAGGAGTTGGAGACCGTTCGCGTTGCTGCTCTGCTGCATGACATCGGCAAGATCACCAATTACGGCGGGGTCTTCCGGAGTGGAGCCAACGATGATGGGGGGCATGACCTGACAGAGTACGTACGCCACCCGGTGAGGGGACAGGCGACGGTTGACGGGGTCGAAGATCTCAGGGGAGTGGGCATTCTCATCAGGCACCACCATGAGTCCCATGACGGGAGCGGTTTTCCCGACCGGCTACGGGGCGCGGAAATCCCGCTGGGGGCGCAGCTGATCGGAATGGCCGACTTCCTGGAGAACCGCCTGCGTCACACGGCTGGCGAGCATGCCGTTGAGCTGGCCCTGGCGGAATTGAAGACACTCCTGGGGAGCAGGTTCAACCCGGCCATGTTTGCGAGCGTAGCCGTGGCCGCCCACCAAGTCTTCTCCGTCTTCCATCCCAAAAATGATCTGGTGGAGCGCGATATCTCCATCAAGAACCTCTCCGAGCGGATGGTGCTCTCCAGGGACCTGTGCAGCGGTACCGGCCTGCTCCTGCTCAGCCGTGGGACTGAACTGGATGCGGTCAAGATCATGGCCCTTCAGCGCTACTACCGACTCGATCCTCCCAAGGAGCGCGTCTACGTGTTTGCCGGGAGGTAAATGGAGTCTGGCCGGCGACGGCTTCTTTTTACCTGAATCCGTGACGCCTCCGTGCCTCCATTTGCCCGGAACGCCTATAGCTTTAAGCTTTGATGAGTACGTGACCGTACAGCGAAGGACACCTGACAATACAGGATGGTAGCGGCACAAACGGCGGGCCGCTCCGGCATTTCCGCGTATTCCGGCGCTACACCGTCACGGATTCAAATTCAATAGTTGCTAATAAAAACAGTTAAATACGTGTCCGCCCCTTTTTATGTACGCAGAAAGGGGCTTTTTTTATTTTTTCAACATGAAATCCCTAAAGTTGTCCGTAAGGGGGACGATAACTAAATCAAAAGGGAAAGGATTCCCAATCAAACTTCACGGAGGAAACACACCATGGCATTAACAATCAACACCAACATCATGTCGCTCAACGCCCAGCGCAACCTGAGCACCACCCAGACCGCACTTTCCACCTCGATGCAACGCCTCTCATCGGGCCTTCGTATCAACAGCGCCGCTGATGATGCCGCCGGCCTGGCAATCTCCGTCGGCATGAACGCCCAGGTGAAATCGATGAACCAGGCCGTACGCAACGCCAATGACGGTGTTTCCCTGGCCCAGACCGCTGAGGGTTCCCTGAACGAAACCACCAACCTTCTGACCAGGATGCGTGAACTGGCCCAGGAATCCGCTACCGGCACGGTTTCAGACCCACAGCGAACCAGTATCCAAAACGAGTTTTCCCAGCTGTCCAGCGAAATCGATCGTATTGCCGCCGCCACCCAGTTCAACGGCGCGAACCTTCTGGACGGCACCCTTTCCGGTGGCATTTCCTTCCAGATCGGGACGAACAACACCGCCAACGACTCCATCAGCCTGTCGGTTACCTCGGCCACATCATCGGCCCTGGGCCTCTCCTCAACGGCGGTCAGCACCCAGGCTGCCTCGCGAAGCGCCCTGGGCACCATCGATACCGCCCTGGCGAGTGTCTCAACCCTGCGCGGTACCCTTGGTGCAGTACAAAACCGCCTCCAGTCATCGATCAGCAATATCCAGGTAGCCGTAGAGAACGTCAGCGCCGCCATGTCCCGCATCAGGGACGTCGATGTCGCCGCCGAGACCGCCAACATGACCAGGGCCAATATTCTCGTCCAGGCCGGCGTGTCGATTCTTTCCCAGGCCAACCAGTCTCCCCAGGCTGCCTTGAAGCTGCTGCAGTAACCCTACGGACACAGGACGCAACGTAATCTTCCGCTAGCAAAAATCTCCCTCCCCTTCGCTTAGAAGCGCCTACTTTGGGCAAGGGGAGGGTTGGGGTGGGATGGGGTAAAAAATCAGGCTCCGAATCAGACCCATGTCCCTTCCTGACCTCCCTTGAAGGGGAAGGAACGTACCGGCGGAAGATTGACGCTCATCAGATTACGCAATAACCAGTGGAAGGACGCTTCCAAAATCTAATGGTTTAAGGAAAGGAGTCCATGTGGATAAAAAACCATAACAACGGACCCAAAGGAGGGTGAGGGTCGCACAAATGATTCCCTGTATGGGCAAGGATGCCCGGCCTGAGCCACTTTGCCGGTAGTGGCTAAGATTTCTGCCCTGCCGGAAATGGCCACAACTATTCAAGGAGGATATACCATGTCACTCACGATCAACACCAACATCATGTCACTCAATGCCCAGCGCAACCTGAACGCCACCCAGAACGAACTTTCTAAATCGATGCAACGCCTCTCATCTGGCCTGCGTATCAACAGCGCCGCTGATGATGCCGCCGGCCTGGCAATCTCCGTCGGCATGAATGCCCAGGTGAAATCGATGAACCAGGCCGTACGCAACGCCAACGACGGCGTTTCCCTGGCCCAGACCGCCGAGGGTTCCCTGAACGAAACCACCAACCTTCTGACCAGGATGCGCGAATTGGCCCAGGAATCCGCCACCGGCACGGTTTCTGATTCACAGCGCACCAGCATCCAGAACGAATTTACCCAGCTGTCCAGTGAAATTAACCGCATCGCCAATGCTACTCAGTTCAACGGTGCCAACCTGCTGGACGGCAGCCTGTCCGCCGGCGTTTCCTTCCAGATCGGGACCAACAACACCTCCAACGACTCCATCAGCCTGTCGGTTACCTCGGCCACATCATCGGCCTTGGGTCTCTCCTCGACGGCGGTCAGCACCCAAGCGGCCTCGCAAAGCGCCCTGGGCACCATCGACTCCGCCCTGGCGAGCGTTTCAACCCTGCGTGGTACCCTTGGCGCGGTGCAGAACCGTCTCCAATCGACCATCAACAACCTGCAGGTGGCCACGGAGAACGTCAGCGCCGCCATGTCCCGCATCAGGGACGTCGATGTAGCCGCCGAGACCGCCAACATGACCAGAGCCAATATCCTGGTTCAGGCCGGCGTGTCGATTCTTTCCCAGGCCAACTCATCTCCGCAGTCGGCCTTGAAACTCCTGCAGTAATCCGCCGTACAACCCGCACAACACTGGAGGGGGCTTAGGCCCCCTCTTTTTTGTCAAGAAATCTCATCGGCTGCCGATACATACTACTAAATGGTACGGAGTACTGTTGCGCCGAGAAAACGATTGATCCGGTTGTCAAAGATCTGACTCCTACCGTATTGTTTCCCGCACACGGTGAGTCGCGTGAAATAACATACTGGAAACAAAGGTATTTTTTTTTGCGGCGTTGTTTTTGCATGTTTTCGGGAAGGGAAAGGGGGCTCCATGACAGGAACAATATCTTTCAGCGGTCTTGCGACAACTATGGACACGAAAACCATCGTTACCCAACTGATGGCTCTTGAGCGGCGGCCGGAGGATCTGCTCACAAAGCAGAAAACCGTGCTCCAGAGTCAGGTCGACGTCTTCGATCAATTGAACAGTTCGCTTAAAAGCCTGCAAGGGGTGATGGGCGGTATGAACACGGTTGCTACATTCGCTGCAAAAAGCGCAGCGGTTGTCGACAGTGGCATCCTGACCGCTCAGACCACGGGTGCAGCCGTTACCGGCACACACACAATGGTGGTGAACCAGCTGGCGTCATCCCAGCGGCAGGTTTCCGCCAGCGGTTATGCCAGCGCCAGTGACCTCAATTTCAACACCGGAACCATCAGCATAACAGACGATAAAGGTGGTACGCCGCTTTCCGTGACAATCGGCGCAGGGAACAACTCGCTGAACGGTATTGCAGCCGCCATCAATTCCTCAGGAGGGAACTTATCCGCCACGGTCATCAATGACGGCACTCCGGGCTCTCCATACCGGCTGATGGTCAGTGGCCTGGATACCAAAAATTACACCATCGATTTCACGGGGTTGTCCACCCCGCCGACGGCACCCAACGGCGCTGCCTATGCAAATGCCACCTTCCCCCAGAGCGGAGCGACCTATGTTCCAGGCTCAGATGCGAGTTTCACTCTGGACGGGGTGAATATGACCAGGAGCTCCAATACCGTGGGCGATGCGCTCCCCGGAGTGACCCTGAACCTCCTGAAAGGGGGCGGGGCAACCACCACCTTTACGGTCAGCAATGATGCCGCCGCCGTGACCGCCAAGATCAACAGCTTTATCAGCAGTTACAATAGCGCCATCGGGATCATCCACCAGCAGTCCGTCTATGACCCGACTACACACAAGGCCGGGGTGCTGTCCGGTGATTCAACGATCATGAACCTGCAGGCAGCTCTGCAAAATATCCTGAGCAGCCCGGTCGATGGGGCGAGCGGCCCGTATTCGATAGCCTCCCAGATCGGCATCAAGACCCAGGCGGACGGCACGCTCTCCCTGGATACCGCGAAACTTTCCAGTGCGCTGAGCGCCAACTTCAATGGCGTGGTCGATCTATTCACCCACAACAGCGACACCTCCAACCTCCCCACCAATCAATACGGGATAGCGGAGCAGTTCAACCAGAGACTGAACCTGATAACCAAACCCTACATTTCGCCCTATTACGCCGGTAACGGGCTCATCGCCAGCCGGATCAACTCCCTTAAGGGCCATATGGTTAGTATTGACACTCAGGTCGCACAGATGGAGATTCTCATGGTCCAGAAAGAGGCCAGCCTGAATCAGCAGTTCACCGCCATGGAAACGCTGGTGAGCTCACTGCAGACACAGGGGAGCCAACTGACCAGTGTTCTGGCGGCGATGAACAAGTCGTCCAACTGAACACGCTTTGTCTGAAACCACAGTGAATAAACGGAGGAGTTCATGGCCACACCCTACAATCAGTACCAAAACGTCCAGGTCACTACGTCCAATCCGGAGAAGATCCTCATCATGCTCTATGACGGCGCCATCAATTTTACCAGGATAGCGATCGACAAGCTTGCCAAGGGGGACGTGGCCGGTAAGGGGCTGTATATCGGCAAGGCCCATGCAATCGTTGCGGAACTGATGAATACCCTCAACCCCGAAGTGGGGGGAGATATTACCCGCCAGCTGCAGCGGCTCTATACCTACCTCATCGACGAACTCGTCGCCGCCAATATCAAAAACGCCCCCGGGCATCTGGAGAATGCGGTACGGATTATGACCACCATGCGCGACACCTGGGTGGAGGCCGCAGAGATCGTCAAGAAGGAGCGAGAATCCGGTGAAGCGAGGCCCATGGCGAGACTGGGATGAACTGCGCTGAACTGCAGATGTTTCTCAATGATGGGGATGATCTGTTCGCATCCCTGGAGCGCGAGACACTTACCTGCCTCAAAAGCCTGGAATCGATGTCAACAGGTGAAATCGAACAATTTCTAGAGAAGCGCCGCCTGCTCCTGAATGAAATTCAAAATTTTGACACTGCCTTCCGACAGCAACTCGATCTCGGGATATTGCACGGGGAAAAAGAACTGCTGGATCGATTCCGGCAGCGTCAGGCAGCCTTGCTGAGTCGGGTCCTCGAAGCGGATGGGCTTATGATTGCTCTGGCCGAAATGGGTATCACATCATTCAAGGCCAAGCTGGCAGACATCTCAAAGGGACGGGGTGCGCTGCAAGGGTATAACGAGGAGGGGGCGACGTCGCGATCTTCTCTGAAATGCATAATCTAGTAACATAACGCTGGTTTTGGGTGAAGCACACTATAAAAGTCGCCTGAGGAGGAACTGTATGCTGAGTTGTGCCATGAATTCCGAGAACTGTGCAGAGCGGGTATTAGTCGATGTCAGTCGGTTTGATGAGCTGCCTTCTGATGTGGCTGAACATTCATCCGGGAAGCTCCTTGACGAAGGGTGCCGCTGTCTGGCTGAACTGAACACCTCTTTGTTGCGATCCGCTAATTTGTATCGGGCCGGAGATGAAATAAAGAGTAGAGAACCCTTCATGGAGCTGATTCAGGGGTTGGAGTGGTTTGTCACGACAACGTCAACAGTAGAACGACAGCTGAAGATCGACTTTGCCGGAACCAGCTGCGCCGGGCAGACTCTTACCGAATCGGTGGACGGGCTCAATCGGGTCCTGTTGGAAATTATCGTTGCTCAGGAACACCGCGATTGGGTACTCCTCAGCGATCTGCTCGAATATGAGCTGGCCCCCCAACTGCAACTCTGGCTGGAGATCTTTACCATGCTCCGGCCTGGCGCGAATCATCTCGGAGAGATCCCTCACCCATGACTGTGGCCGCGAGTGAATACACCCGCTACTTCACGGAGGGGATTCAGACCAAGATCCGCATCAGGATGGCGGACAGCCAGGACCTTGATCTTACCGGTCTGGTCTGCTTTATAAAGAAGGACCGGCTGACCCTTGATCTTGTTGGAAGCGAGGCTGTTGAAGATATGCCGGTGGAACCGGGCAGTGAGGTAGTGATCACGCTCTGGACAGGATGGTCCCTGTGTCGCTGCAATGCCGTACTGATGCGGAAAATTTACGGAAGACGTGTGTTGCTCCAGCTTAGCGGTCCGGTAAACGAACAGCAGACGCGGGAATTCTTCCGGCTCGATGTCTCCATCCCACTTAGTTACTCCATCCCCGGCAAGCAGATGCTCTCGGCCATGCATGACGAGTGGCTCACGTCACGGGAACTGCTCAACGAACTGCCCGCTCCCTTGCTGGCTGCGTGCCCCGAAGGGTTCAAGGTGGTCAGGTGGAATGGTCAGGGTGAAATCGCGCACCGCACGGTAAACCTGAGCGGCGGCGGACTGATGATTAAGACCTCTGAATACGTAAAACCGCAATCCCTGGTAGTCATCGATCTCTTTCTGCCCCTCAATCCTCCCCGGATAGTCCACATCGTGGCCGAAACGCTGCGCTGCAATGAGATTGTGTTCAGTCGGGAGAAAGGGAACAGTTACATCACCGCCATCTGCTTTCATTTCATCAGCGACAAGGACCGGGAATCCATCATCGCCTTTATCTTCGCCGAGCAGCGGCGCATTCTGAGCAGCAGCGCCGGCAAGGGTATGTAACTACATCAAAAACAGATCGTGTAATCCCACATGGCCCCTGTCACGGTTCGCCTCCCTCGCTTTCCTTGGAGAGCAGGACGATATCGACTCGTCTGTTCTTCCTGCGTCCGGTTTCATTGCCATTATCGGCGATCGTGCGGTATTCCCCGTAACCCACGGCTGAGATCTTCTCCGGCCGGAAGCCGTAGTTCTCGATTAGGTAGTGAACGATGTTGGTGGCCCGGGCAGTCGATAGTTCCCAGTTGGATTTGAAGAGGCGCGAGCTGATCGGGACGTTGTCGGTGTTTCCCTCAACCCGGATGGGATTACTGTAGCTGGTCAAGGATTCGGCAACCTTGGCCAGGAGACCGTAGGATGACTGCTTGACCTCGGCGCTGCCCGAGTCGAAGAATCCGGCCTCCTTCAGGCTTACCACCAATCCTCGCTTGGTTACTTCCACGCTGACCTTGTCCTGTGCGCCATACTGCTTGAGATTGCCTTCGATGGCCGCCTTGATCTGCTCGAAGTCCTTGGTTTCGGCATGGGTTCGTTTGCGGTTGACCCCTTCATCCTCGCCACCCTTGCCGGGGGTGAGGATCTCCGGCCTGATGCTGGGGATCAGTCGCAGATCGGTACTCTCGATGATGTTGACCCGTTCCGAGGATGCGCCGGTCTTCACATGACCGAACGACTCTTTCATGGAGGCGACCAGCGCCTCTACCTTGCGTTTATCCGTCTGTGACATGGCGTAGAGGGTGACGAAGACGGCAAAGAGCAAGGTAATAAAGTCGGCATAGGATACCAGCCAGCGCTCCATGTTGGCTTCTTTTTCAGGTTTCTTTTTTCTGGCCATGGCTATTTACCTTTCTTCTCCGGGCTCTTTTTCTCCGCTTTGCCGTCGTCCTGAATGTAGGAGCGGAGCCGCTGTTCGATAAAGTGCGGGTTTTCACCGTTCTGGATGGCAATCAGTCCTTCGATGATCATCTCCTTGAGCAGTACCTCCTCCTTGATGCGATGCTTCAGCTTGGTACCGAAGGGGATGCAGATGATGTTGGCGGTCATCAGGCCGTAGATGGTGGCCACAAAGGCGACCGCGATCCCGCTCCCCAGTTTGGAAGCGTCGGAAAGATTTTCCATGACGTGGATCAGCCCCAACACGGCGCCGATGATCCCGATGGTCGGGGCAAAGCCGCCGGCCGCTTCAAATACCTCGGCGCTCATCTTGGCGTGTTCCTCAAAGGTGTTCAGCTCGATCTCCATGGCTTCCCGGAATTTTTGGGGATCGATTCCGTCCACCACCATGGAAACACCTTTCTTGGTGAAATTGTCCTTGATGGTCTGGGTTTCCTGCTCCAGGGAAATCAGGCCGTTCTTGCGTGCCTTGGCCGCGTAGCCGATCATGTCCTTGATGATGGTTTCGTGGTTTGCCTTGGAAGGGAAGAGGGCCTTGCGGGTATCCATGAGCGCCTGCAGGATGCTTTTGAGCGGGAAGCTGACGAAGGTTGCGCCGATGGTACCTCCCAGTACGATCAGGGCCGCCGTGGGCTGCAGGATGGCGCTGATATGCCCTCCCTCCAATACCTGGCCGCCGACAACGGCACCGAAACCAAGAATCAATCCAATTATGGTGGCTATATCCATGGGTTATTCACCTGTCATACGATACGTTCATGTCTGCGGCAGAGTCCCGGGAAGAGCTGGGTGGCATTGCCGTCAGTTTGGTCAGTTACGTGCACTGTCGGGCAGGAAGTTTGTCTCTCTCTGCTTTTTCAGATACTTCTGGCGCTGACAGCTTTCGGCGCGATGGATGATGCGGGCCCTGAAGACAACGATCCTGTCCACGACAGTGCGTGCCTTTTCCCGCACCAGATAACGGTTACCGTTCATGAGGGTGATATGCGTGTCGGGAGATTCCTCGATGGTTTCGATCAGATCGGGGTTGATGTACATCTCGTTTCCATCGAGTTTTGTCAGCTTGATCATGATTAATCCACTCCTGTGTACACGAGGTGTCCTCACTCTTATCTTTCGGCTTCATGCGCAAAATCTTTAGCCGTTTGAAACGGAAATTGCCCGCATCAGCGGAAAAAACGTGAAATATCGTCCCACCGTCTCCGAGCGATCATCATTTAACCGCATACCTGCCAGGATAGGAAAAACCAGGTAGATCTCACGGCAGTGCATCTTTGCGTTACAGCCAGGTTGATTTCAACGATTGACCACGAGACGGGGTCTGCCCTTTAGAGAAGTGCGGCGAGACGATGCCCTTGCTCATAGAGGCTGTGTGTTTGACGGGCAATGGTGTACAGGTCTGCATCAGTAATGTTCTCTCGGATCAGGGTCAGGAAATCCACCAGGGGGGCCATGGCGGGGTTACAACTGCCGAGCAGCTTGATTTCAGCTTCCACGTCAGCTTCCTGTTCTCCCAGGGAGGCGATACGTTCAACGGGGAGCGGAATGTGCCGTGTCGCAGCCATGATCCGGGTGGTTAGTTCCATGCCGCGTGTTGTCAGTATTTCCAATTCCGGGCAGCTGCGGGGGAGGCGTTCTGTTCCGCTGTGATCAGCCCCGTTCAGAAACTCTTTCCAAATACGCTCAAAATTCCTCGTAAGATCTTCCTGCTGCGCGTCGAAATTGCAGAGTCCCTGCCACTCCAGAAAACCGTCCTGACCGAACTGGCTTCGATAGACCCCCACTCCCGGGAAGGCCCGGGCAAGCTCCACTGATTCACCCATCAGGAGCCGGCAGGCGTTGTAAACCGCTGCAACGGTCAGGATGCTGCGGCAGACCGGGTCGTTACAGGTGAGGTTGTAACGGCAGGGAGAACAGGGCAACTGCGGTTGCAGTGCCAGATTCCCGGCGCTGTAAGGGCCCGTGCAGTGGAAAAAAGCCGGTCCAAGGGAGAGCATTACCACCGGCGTCCCGCAGGCGGCCGCAAAATGCATGGTGCCGGTGTCGTTGGTCACCAGGAGTGAACAGCGTTTGACCAGCGAACAGAGTTCATCAATGCCGGTCCTTCCCACGGCATTGATCGGTGCGGCGTGCATGGCCGCCATGGCCTTTTCGGCCAGATCCTTCTCTCCGGGACTGCCGAAAAGAACGGTCCGCACTCCCACGGCTTCCTGAAGCTGGTCGGATAATCTGGCAAAGCTCTCTCCGGGCCAGCAGCGGACAGATTCGCTGGCTCCCAGTTGGATTCCGATCAAGGTTTTCCCCGCCAGCCCCTCTTCCTCTATGAAGCGCTCGGCGAAGAGTTTGCCGGCCGCGGTCTCATGGAGTTCCACAGCCTGGCCGTCCGGTTCGCTCCCCCCCATCTTGGTGAAGATATCCACGAGGTTGATCCGGTTGAGCCGCCTGTTTTCTCCCAACATAACGCTGAAGAGGTGGGTCCCCCACATACCGCTGATCACCCGCTGTCCATTGCCTGCGCAGGTAATCCCCGATACGTTTGAGGCTTTCAACACCGAAACGATGTAAGCGCTCATCCTGTCGCAGGTCAGGTTCACAATCAAATCATACTGATCTTGCTCAAGGAGGCTGATAAACTCGTCCATATACCGGTAGGCTGCCAGCGGGTCATCCTCACGGCTGATCTTGCGTGCCGCTTCGTCCTTGTCAAATGTGAACGTCCGGTCATATCCCCGGATCAGTGGCAGGATGCCGCTAAAACGTTTTTGGACGGCCAGGGTGATCCGGGCATTCGGGTGGCTTTTTTTGAGTCCTCTGAGCAGGGGCGTGGTCTGAATCAGGTCTCCGAAGCGGGTCAGGCACAGCACCAGGATTTCCTTCATTTGCTCACCCCCTGCACTATTTCGATATTCTTCAGCATGAGGAAGATCTTTTCCGCCCGTGAAAGTTCTCCCTGACATTCCTCGATTGACCGGTAGATGTCTGATAATCTGACGCTCCTGTCGGGGCGCAGCCTTGCCAGTATGTCGCGCAACTCCTCTTGCTGCCCCATTTCGTTTTTGAATGCCTCCCGCTTGTCCAGCCGGTGGCGCTGTTTTTCGGCGATTATCGGAAATTCGCACATCATGAGCGCAAGGAGTTCCTCCATGCGTGCCTGGTAGGTGTGCTCTGCCAACACCCGGCTGCGTGCCTTGCCGGCGGTGACCTGTCTGGATTCGGGATCGGCCAGGAAACAATCGATCTTGGCGCGCAATTCCGCCATGCTGCCGAAGGTTTCCATTTCGTCGTCCGCGAACAGAGCTGACATCAGGCTGCGTCGGTCAACCAACTGGAATGCATTGCAACTGGCGATTTCGAAGGTTCGCGGGTTCACAAAATCCCCGACCGGGTCCACCCCTTCGTGAAATGACGATGAATGCAGGTTCAGATTGATGGCTGAGGCATTGAAAATTTTAACACAGGTTTCCGTGTCAACCCTGGCAGCACCTCGCTGGATGAATGGCAACAGCGGTAGGGTCAGGGGCCAGTCGCTCCCCCAGATTTTAAACGGATAGTCGGTGAGGCCACGGAAAAAGCGCTGCCGGTTGTAGTAACCGGCACCGACAAAAGAGAGCGGGGAGCCGAACTCTTCCCGTTCGTCTCCGGCCAGCATGACGGGGGCATGTATTTCCGGCGCCGCAGCCGTGGGCAGATAGGCCTGATGACGCACCCCGCATCTTGCGAGTTCGGCGGGAAAGTCTCCCTGTTGAATGGAAAAGAAATAGCTGTAACCGGCCGCTACTTCACGCCAGAAGGGGAGGACGCGATAATCCTCGACGAACCAGAAAGCGGTCGGGATACCCCGCTGATCCAGGCTGCTGAGCGTCGCCGGCAGGAGCGGGGCCTGGGCGAGGGCCAGGACCAGGTCGGGCTCACACTCGTGCACCTTCAGTTCCACTCCCCGTGAGAGGAGGAGTTCCAGCTCTTTCAGGAAACTGTCCCGGTGTTGCTGCAAGCCGAAACGTTCTCCGAATCCGATCCCCGAAGCGAACGCTTCGGCGGCGAACACTTCGACGTCGTGTCCCATCATCCTGAGGGCGTCGGCACAGTGGTGGGCGATCGGCAATGAACCTCCTGAGACCGGGTTGACCAGGAGGATCTTTAACCCTCCTCTTCTCACCAGGGCCAGGGACCGGGCATACGCGGCCAGCTCCCCGAAGTAGGCGGGGTTGGTGCGCAACGAGGCCGGGTGAACTACACTATTTCCCGCCAGGAGGTCGCGGTGCGCGCGGCGCAGTTTTTCCAGGGGAATGCCCACCAGCGGTTGAAATCGTTCCAAGACCCGGGTCAGGTCGAGGTGTTGCATGGCCAGGCGGAACAGGACCGGATCGGGTTCAACGAAGGCCCCCCGAAAACCTGCCTCCGCCAGCGCCTTCATCTGGTAGCCGAGGCCGAGTCCGAGGACGGTGAGAGAAACTGACGAATCGCAGTCGAACTTCTCCAGCCATCCTGCCGCCTCCCGGGACGGGTCATAGGAAGAGTTCAGGCAGATGCCGTTGCGCTTGACGATGGGCTCGCCGTTTTTTGCCCGCTCTATGGACAGCCCCTCCGAGTCCTCGCAGTTTTGCACCAAGGCGGCCAGGGTCGCATCCCTGCGCAGCAGCGCTTCAAGGTTCCTGTCCCACAGTTCCATCATGCACTCCTTCGTCCGCAGTCCGTCCGTACCGGCTCGGCCCTGTCTGATTCAGTACCAACCAAGAGCATTCACAATAGCTGAGCAATACCCGTGCCATGCCGTAACATGCCGAAATGCAAGGTATTGTGTTGGCGACAGGCTGGTCGGGTCAATTATTTGAACGAGCATCATCGGGTAACGTGAGTCGTGTGGCTCAGCTGTAGCGGGTTTGCATCGTCTCGATGAGCGTCTGCAGCCGGTGCCGGTAGGTGTGCTGGCGCAGGACCCGCTCCCGCCCGTGTCCGGCCACCTTTTCCCGCGCGGCCGGATTGTCGAGATAGAAGCGGACCAGGTCGGGAATTTCGGCCAGGTCCCGGTAGGTAATGACCTCTTCGCCCACGACGAACAGTTCTTCCAGGGCTTCCTGGTGGTCGGTCAACAGGAAGCCGCCGCAGACGGGGACATCAAACAGCCGCTGGTTGACGGCTGTTCCCATCTGCAGGCTGGTCGCATTGAAGTTGACGGTACAGGCGTTGTAAAAGAACGGCAGTTCCCGGTAGTAGTCGAGGGGCGGAGCCAGGGTAAAATCGGCGTCAAGGAGTGTTCGCCACCCCTGGTCGCCGCGAATGACGGGGCGAAAGTCGCGCAGCTGTTCGATGCAGGCGCGGCGGTAGAGCAGGGTCGCCTGCCAGGTCACGGCAGCCTCGGCGTCGAGACGCTCCCGTGCTTCGAGCCCTTCAAACTGCTGTTGCTCCGCTGTTTCCAGTGTGGCGAAGACTTCTTGCAAAGACGTCCGTTGTTTGCTCAGACGACGGGCCAGCTTCTCGGTGACGGCATGGAGCGGACGGTGGATTTTATCGAGTTTGTCCTGCAGGGGCATGGTCATTGAATTGCCGACAAAACCGACCTGAGCTGCCCATCGGGATACTTGCGCAGTGCCGACGGGGAACCTCCGGAACGTGTCGGGATCGCTTGCCAGCGGCAGGTAGCTGACCTCTTCAAAGCCTGCCTGACGCATACTGGCGAGATAGGTGCGGTCCCAGACGAAGAGGGCGGAGAAGGGAGATACGTTGCGGCCAAACCCCCGGATGATCAGGTCGGGGCTGTCCACGAACCATGAGGCGCTCGGCATCTCGATCGAGTGCAGGAACTGTGCGATGCCCCCCTCTTCGTCGAAACCGAGATGGTTGATGGTGAGACAGAAGTCGGGGCGGAACGTGGCGATGCGGGTGACGAGGTCGGCCAGCAGTTCGTTGACCGGGGTCTGGGCGGTAAAATGGAGCCGTTCCACCTGGTGCCCCAGTTGAGCGAGGGCAACGGCCACTTCGCGGGTGAGGAAGTAGCCGCAGTCGAAGAGCAGGACGCGCCTGCGCGGCTCCCGGAATTTCCGCTGCCGAAGCCGTCCGGACAGGTTGAGATCAACGCTGGCGGCGAGTGTTTCCCGGAGCGGCTGGTAGTAGTCGGTGAAGGCGGCAACGGCGGCAGGGAGCGCGAACAAGGCCAGCGCTGGCATGCCGGTTAGCAGCTGCTTTTCGGTAACTCTTTGCAGGGCTGCAGCCGGAGCCAGGCCGCTGAGGCAGGTCAGGCGTCCTCGCGTGAAATCGACCGTTTCATGTCGGCGGGCCAACTGCTCGCATTCCGGAAGCGCTTCGATGACGAGGAGTTCCGCCTTGGGAAAGCGGGCGGCCAGTTCTTCCACATGGTAGCCGAGGCCGAGGCCGAGCACCACGACCATGCCGCGGCCGTCGAAGGTGAAACGGTCGACGAGCCCCCGGGCCTCCTGAAGCGGGTCGTAACTGCTGTGGAGGAGTTTTTCGCAGCCGTCGGCGGCAACAACTTTGAGCGTCGGCGCGCCGCTGCGCGAGTATGACAGGAGCAGCTCGTGCCGGCTGGTTCCAGTATTTCCGCCCGCTACTGGACCAATCAGGCCCAGGTTTACGTGATTGATTTCAATGTGGTTCATAAGCTTTCCGCAATCGTGCACGACGGTTATAGATCCACAGGCTTCGTTCCGGTCTGCCGGCAGCGGGGCCTGAACGCCATATCCTGCGCACTACGCCCCGGCTGCCATCAGCACTTCTCCATCCACACCGCACAGGGCCTGGCGGGCCAGCTCAGCGAGTTCCCCGCATCCTTCGTAGCCCGGCTCCAGGGCCAGGATCCGCTCCAGAATGTCGAGGGCCTCAGCATGTTTGCCCATGCGGTGGTGGAGCCCTGCGAGTGAATAGAGCAGGTGAAAGTCGGACGGGTGGTACATGAGGTACTTCCTCAGGTATGGTTCGGCTTCGGAGTGCCGGTTGAGTTCGTAGGCAAGCCTGAGCAACTCGTGCAGGGCGGTCAGGTTTTCCGGGTCTGTGTCGAGCGCTTTCTTGAACAGCTCGAATCCCTCGCAGTGCCTTCCCTGGGCGGAGCGGACCAAAGCGAGGCCGCACAGTGCCTTGGCATCACTTGGGCTGAATTTTAACGCCTTGGAAAAAGCGATCACTGCTTCTGAATGTTTGCCCTCAACAATTTTTAGCACACCGATTCCGACCAACGCCGGACAGTTGCCCGGGTCTACGGCCAGAGCCTGTTGGTAGAGCTGTGCGGCTTCAATGACGTTGCCTCCCTTGGCAAGGTCGTTGCCCGTGTCGATGAGGAGTTGAATGTTCTCCCCGGTGAAATTCCCCTGATCCGCCTGGACCGGATCAGGGCTTTTACGTGCTGTATCGGCGGTTGACGCTGCAGCAGGTGCCGCCTGTGCTCCACTGAGAGATGCGGCGATTTTCAAGGCCGGGGCGCTCAGAATACGGAGCCTCACCTGATCGCCGTCATAGAGGGTGAGATCAGCCGGTTTTTGCAGGAAATTGTGGCCTTGATCCTTGATCGTGTCGTACTGGACATGCCAGCCGACCTGCCGTTCCTGGGTGTTGAACCGTTTTTTCCGCTCGTTGAAGACCTTTTGCTCCCCATGGGCCTGGCTCCGGATCGGATAATGGCGGAGGATGAAGTTGGTCGGGCAGACTGAACGCCCGGCAAAGTTGATGTCGTGTCCCCCATTCTGGTGGATGTCGACCGGTGCTCTAAGGTTCTTCCAGGCCTTGATCTGGCGGGAATTGAAGTCCTCGCACCCCTCGTAGTAACACAGCGCCTCCCGCACGTCCGTCCCGGCGACGAAGTGATTATCTATCGGCCGGAAATTGAGAAGTTCGAAGTCCAGGGCATTATACCCGCACTGGTCCGCGACCTGAATCGCCTGCTTCAAGGTCAGCCCCGGCCAGGGAGATTCCCTGAACTCGTCAGAATCGCTATGGATATACCAGTCCGCATCCAGTTGTGCGGCCAGTTCCTCCTTGCGCCGCAGGATGTGATGCCAGATATATTCGTCCTTGTTGGCTTCGGGATAGCCGGCATCCTGGGGGAAGTTCTCAATATGGATCAAACCTTTTCCGAGCCATTTCGATGCCTCTTCAACGGTGTTATCCGTGGAGCAGTGGTTGATGAGATAAACCTCGATTCCCTGTAAAACCAGGTCACCGAGGACGTGATATATAACGTCTCCCTCGTTGTGGGCGGAGATCAGGGCAATCACTCGGAAGTTACGGTTGTTCTTGGCGCTGCCTGTCCCGCCGGCATGGGGCTGCCCGGCAGACTGGACAGATTCAACGGTGTAGATGGACGGATGCAGCCGGACAATGTTTGCCCGGATCTGTGCATCACGCTCTTGATCCATTTCGTAACGTCCACCGCTGTGCTGACGGTAACAGAAGAGCGGCTCGGGTATCCGTTTGGCATAGTGGCCCTGTTCCCCACAGCTGATCCAGAATTCCCAATCTTCATAACCGATGCCTGCCTTGAATCCACCCACCTCGTTCCATGCCGATTTCCTGAAGAGTGAGCAGTAACCCATGAAATTGGCCTGGGTGAGGCGAATAAAATCATAATCAGCTACCTGCACAACCCTGTCATTGCCAGATCCGAAGTAAATCTGGTCAGTATAGGCGATAGCGATGTCCTGTTCATTGTCGAGTAGGGCGACGCAACGGAAAAGAAACTCCGGCATGAGCATGTCGTCGGCATCAAGGCAGAGAACAAATTCGCCACGGGCTTCCCGGATGCCGCGATTGCGTGCCAATGACGGATCACCGGAGTTATCCTGATTAATCAGCCTGATCCTGCGAGATGGGTAGGCAGCAATCAGCTGTTCGGCCACTCGACGCGAATCATCTGTGCTGCCGTCATTGACGATGATGATTTCATACTCCTGAAACGACTGGGCAATCACGCTCTCGACGGCGTTTGTCAGGTAGTGAGCGTAGTTGTAGCAGGGGATGATGACGGAGACCCTTGGGCTTGGACTTCCGGCAGTGGATGTATCTGAAACTTTTTTGTTCAGCAGGTTGTAAAATATTTTTTCATAGTGTTCCGCCGTCTTGTCCCATGAAAAATTATTCCCTACAAAGGCGATAGCTTTTTTGCTTAAGGATTTCAGTCGGTCTTTGTTGCTCAGAAGCTGCCGAAGATTTTCTGCCAGCGTCTCCGTGTCATTGGGTGCATACGTGATACCGGTAGAGTCAGCAAGGATTGTCTCCGGAACACCGCCAACATCTGCTACCAGGGGGACACAGCCGCATGACTGGGCTTCCAGCGAAACCAGGCTGAATGATTCGAATTTCGACGGAATCACACATATCGCCGATTGCGAATACTGGAACGCAAGCTCCTCCTGTGAAAGGGTGCCGTGGAAAAATACCTTCGAAGAAAGTCTTGCGACTGCGTCGCGGTCGATAAACTCCGCTGCCCCCCAGAGTGAGGCATCGCCGCAGATGTGCAGTTCAGCTTCGGGAAAAGCGGGGGAAACCTCAAGAAAAGCACGGATCAGCATTTCAACATTCTTGTCCGGTACCAGTGCGCCGACAAACAGTATTCGCTGCCAGCTCCTCTCGATATTTCGAGGAGTAAAGGTGTCGTGATCCACTCCGTTATGAACGACATGGAGTTTATGCAACAGCACTCCGTCTCTTTGCAGGTTATTACGCACAGCCTTTGAAACGCAAATGACGGCGTCGGACGCAACGTTCAGAACATTCAAGGCATCAGTCCCGCTGAGGAAGGAAAGTTCCTGGTGGTGGAAGAGGGCAACTTTCACAGGAGCATTGTCAACGTAGTTGTAACAACCGAGATCAGGACCGGAGGAAAATGCCAGGACATCGACTCGTTCAGCAAAATCGGGATAAGAATTCTTGCACCAATCTGCAAAGGGAATATACAGCACACCCAGATACGTACCCGCCGCTCTGGTCATAGTACCAACCAGCGCAACCCTGTGGCCTCTTCGGGCCAGGGCTGTAGCAGTAGCCCGCATTGCCGTCTCCAAACCGCCGGTTGCATCAAAGGGGTCGATTCTACCGGCGCTGGCGACCATGCAAATTGCAAGGCAATCAGTATGGTCAGGTCTGGCGGCGACAATCGCCTGCCATGAATCCGTATTTTGATTACGACACGAACCTTCGAACAATGCCTGCTGAGTTGGTAACTCCAACCCCGACGGGAGCAATTTCAACGATGCTCCAACTCCGGCCTCACGGCACATCTGGCGAAAATTGTGCGCAATGACCGGATCAGTGTCACTTTTAAGAAATTCTGTCAGAAGCTGGTGTGCTCGCGACGGATTCCCCTGGGAAAATTCAAATACTGCGAGATTGTTGACTGCCGCCGCATTTCTCGAATTCAGGTCAACGGCGGTCCGAAAGCAGTTGCCGGCGAGTGAGATGTTCGTTTCAGCTGTCCCGCCTTTCCAAGGTGGATAATACTCCAAGGCCCTGATTCCCATATCCACGCAGACCCGGGCGAGTTCTTCGCCGGAGTCACATGAAATACCTTCAGCGTGATAGAGCGCTTGCAGCATGTCGACATGTTTATACTGGTCCGAAATCCGCTGATTCTCCTTTTGCATTGTATCGTCTTTAAACGAGATTGCAGCTTCATGTTCAAGGTAGAGCCCCAGAACTTCCGGGATGTGCTGCGCCTTGCAGTGCAGAGCCAGTCTGATGTTGAAATCGTAGTCACCGGCTGCTTTATAGCTGCCGTCAAAAAATCCGATGCGATCGTGCAACGACCTCCTCCACATGGGCTGGGGACCAAGTTGATAATGAAGCAGAGCAGCCGGGGCAAAGAATTCAGGATAGCGATAGACGGTGTCTTTCCGGTTTTCAGCAAAAGTTTCATTGGGAATCGTGGAGACATAACAATCCCCGTAGACGAGATCTGTGCCCGGGGTGTTTTCGAGAGTCCGGCTCATTATTTCCAGAGCCTCGGGGTGATGCCGGTCATCCGTATTTGCATTGGTAATATATTTTCCGGATGATGCCATAATGCCCCTGTTCCAGGCGGCATAGAGGGATTCCCTTTCCGTCCGAATATAGGTTATTTCCTTGCAACTCTCCATGAACGTAAGGATTATTTCTGATTCACCCTGTTGTGAACCACTGTCTACAATAACAATCTCCAGCTGGCCGCGTTTATACAGAGTCTGTTGCGTGAGGTCTTCAAGGCAACCGCGGATGAATCGCTCAGAGTTATAGGTCGAGACTACTGCGGATACGAGGTACGGATACCCCTTGCCATCGGTTTTCTCCGGGGCTTGAGCGGCTGTCGTGTGTGTAAGGGGCAGCCCAAGATGGCCGCCACACTCCTGCCAGGCCGGCAGGAGCGAATCGGATTTCCACTCGTTCTCCGCTTGCATTATGATGCGGCTACATTCCGACGGGCCGCTAAGGGCCGTGCGGATGGCGCGCTCTAAAACGGTTGGGGACAGATCTGTAACGCAGTGACTGCGGTTATAACGGCACTGCCAGTTGCAGGCGTAGCAGGATAACGGCAGGCAGGCGACTGTGGTGAGTCCGCAATAGGGCATGAAACGCCCGAAATGGCCGCCACCCAGGAGTACTACATTGGGGGTGTCTACCGCGCAGGCCAGATGCGCCAGCCCTGTTTCGGCACCGACCGCCAGCCGGCAGCGGCTGATGAGTGCAGCGCTCTGTCTGAGAGTGGTCTTGCCGCAGAGGTTCAGCGTACGCCCGCTTATCTGGCCCAGGTTGCGTAGAGTGATGGCGATGTCATCGACACTTCCCAGTGCGATGATGTTCAGGTCATGCTCACGACAAATCGGAGCAAGAGCTTCACCGTATTTTTCGTAGTGCCGTACGGCATACTGCGCACCGGCAAACATGACAATTGTGTTCTCCGCTTCAAATCCGTTCTCGCTGAAAACCGCCTCTGCCCAGGCCGCATCATCCGGGGTGATCCACGCGGTCGGAGCCAGATCGTTCGACGGTATGCCCAAGCCGATCAGGAAATCACGATGTCGCTCCAGTTCTCCCTTGCGAACTCCCGGACTCGGGATGATCCTGGAATAGAGCCGGTTGTGCTCTTGCCGTGTCTCTGCCGTCATATTGCTGGTATCGCCATCCAAAGCCACGCTCTCCCGGGCATCACATGCAAATGCCAGGAGATCGGCAAGCGGATCGCGGGAATAGACCGAGTTGAGAAGCAGATCGGCTTTGAGACCCTTGAGTTCGGACATCAGTGCATCCAGGTACTCACCGTCCTCCATTACGTGCCGTCGGTTGAACGGCACGATCTCGTTAACGTGAGGGCATGTCTCGTAGAATTCTGCGATATGTTCCTGGCAGACGACCGTGATATGCGCTTGAGGGTAGTTATCCCTGATATGCGGGAGCATGGCTGCGGACAGGATATTGTCGCCGATCGAATCCGGACGGAGCCAGATCAATCGTTTTGGACCGTCAAGCGTTGTTGGCTGATCGGGGGTGAATTTCGCCAGGCAGAAGCCGAATTTCTCCTGCGACACCTTCAGAATTTCAAAGCGCGAGTCGGTCTGCATTTGCCGGTAACTCTTGTGGTGTTTTATGTGGAATATGTCGTCAAGGGCCAGGTAGCATGGACCTTTGAGGCGGCTGATCAGGTAGTTGAACTCGACGTAGCCCATGTGGCCGCCGCTGTCCAGAAGGACGAAATCGGGCCGGTCCCCGTAGACTTCAAGCGCCCTGCCGAGCATGTCCTCCTCCACGCCTGTGAAGTCGGTCTCCCGGTAGTACAGCAGTGCACGTTGCTGTTCCTGGTGGTCGACGAAGATGTCATCGTACTCGATCTGATTGACGCAGCTCTGTTCGATCTCTTCGATGGTGGGCAGTTTGCAGCGTGGCACGCTCAGCCCGTGCAGCATGTGCACCCCGTCGATCAGACCGCGCTGCGCCAGGTTGGCTTGCGCCTGGTGGTAGTTGCCCGGATTGCACTCGATGGTGCAGAAGACCGAATCCGTTATGCCCAGGCTCTTCAGGGTGCTGGCAATGATCCGTGTGGTGCCCTCGCCCAGGTAGGTTCCGGTTTCGATGATCTTCTTCGGTCGGATGTCCGCGAACAGCGCCATGATCGTACAGGCGAATTCGGAATCACCATCCACAGCGGTCAGGTCGTACGGCGTAGCGTGCTCGCCAGCTACTTTTATGTTTCGCTGTTTGCTACGCACGTTGAGCGGCGTTGCTTCAGTCGCCGCCGTTTCCGAGGAGTGAACTGATTCGTGCACGAGTCTGGGGCGTTCGTTCTCATTGCGTGGCGATTTCTTGCTTGACATGGTGGCTATCCCGCTCTGTGAAATGGTCTGCACCGGGGTGTTTTGCAACCGTTATGCCATCTTTTTAATGTGTTAACATGTTGAAATCAATGAAGGCGTTCGGCTTGGCCGGTCGCTTTGTCAATCTTTTGAATGAATGGTGTCATGAATATGGCAAGAGTCTACGTGAAGTGCCCGCAGTTGATAGCGATAGGAAGCATCCGGAATAAAATTTAATAAATGGCCTATCGTGCCGATAAATAATGCTAGTTCACGTATCCTGATAAGGTCATTGATATGACAGAAATTATAGGAAAAATTGCCGTACTCCTGGGGATCGGCCGAAGTGGCAAGTATTCAAGGGAGAGGAAACGGCCCGGCAGGGCACCTCGGAAAAATGATACCATCACCATTTCCAGCGAGGCGCGCCGACTCTTGGCGGGTACAAGGGATGAAGCGGCATTGACGGATGAAGAGAAGGGGATCTGATGCTGTTCTAAGCTTGGAAGGCGGGGGGGGCTGACGGTCAGCGTGAAGAAGCCGGCCACCCGGCTAATTGAAGTAGCTCTTGTCTCGCTCGTAGATCTGGGCGAATTTTTCGAGCAGAAGTGCCAGTCGCTCACAATTCAGCCGTAACAGTTGGCTGGCCGGTAGCTGCGTCAGTTCGATTTCCGTGTGAGGGGTTCTCTCTCCGATCCCCAGTTTGAGGCAAAATTGGTCCGCCAGGCTGGTAACCGCTGTCAGCTCCAGCTGGCAGTGCCCTGCGGAATCAGAGCAATCGAAGGTATGATGCTTCATGACCGCTGTCACCAGCGCTTCGGGGAAATTCCACTTTTTCAGGACACAGCCGCCCAGTTGGGCATGGGTATAAGAGTACACCGATTTTTCCGCTTCCTCGAAACAGATCCCTTCGTTGTAGTAGCGTTCGATGACCATGTGGAACTTGCTGCGATCATGGTTGTGCATGATGAGCTTGCCGATGTCGTGCAGGAGGCCGGCCAAAAAGGCTTGCTCGGGATGTACCTTGCGGATCTCGCCGGCAATGGTGCGGGCGGCCAGGGCGGCGCCGAAGGAATGCTCCCAGAGCATCTTTTCCGTCAGGCCGATCGGCTTGAACACGTCTCTCAGGTAGGCGACCACCACCAGGCTTTTGAGGGTGTTGAAGCCCATGAGCATGATGGCGCCGGAGAGTGTTTGGGTTTGACGCTGACAGCCGTAGAGGGGGGAGTTGGAGATCTTCATGATCCTGGCGGCCACGGCCGGATCCGAGGCCACGACCCTGGCAAGTTCCGCTGCGGTGGCCAGTTCGTCCTCGACGAGTTGCATGACCTTGCTGGCGACCACCGGCATGGCAGGCAGGTCTCCGGCGGCCATGATGGTTTCTTTCAGTTCACTGTTCTGAACGGATCTCATAGGTTTTCTTCGATTCTGCGGTTAGATGTCGTCTTGCGCTTGCTTGACACTGTCAGGCGCCGGGCAGCTGGCCGATGGCGTTGCCGATTTCTCCCAGGGGGAGGACCTCGTCGGCCACTCCCCCCTCGATACAGGCCCGCGGCATGCCAAAGATTGTCGAGCTGGACTCGTCCTGTACCAGGGTCATGCCGCCCTTGCTTTTCAGGTGCCGCATGCCCTTCAGTCCGTCGTTGCCCATTCCGGTGAGGATCACGCCGAGCACGGGGCCGCCGGCTGCCTCGGCCAGGGATGTCAGCATCAGATCCACCGAGGGGACGTAATGATTGCGCGGGTACTCGCTGGTGGGGGAGAGCCGAACCGTGACCCCTTCCGGCCGTCGGACCAGGGTTGTATGCTTGCCGCCGGGGGCGATCAGGATCTGGCCCGGCCTGAGGATGTCCCCGTCAACCGCCTCCCTGACCAATAGTCGGCATTTGTTGTTGAGACGCTCCGCATAGCTTTCGGTAAAGGCCTGGGGCATGTGGATGGCCACCATGATGGCGTGGGTGAAGCTGGCCGGAAGTCTCGATAGAACCTCCAGCACCGCTGTCGGGCCGCCGGTTGATGCGCCGATGCCGATGTACTTGATCCGTCGCGACTGGTTGGCGCTTGAAACCTTTTCCACGACGGGCACGGCCGCGGGAAGCGGGCACATCGGGCGCTCCCTGACCAAGATGGCCTGCGCCGCTTCCTTTATCTTGCGGAGCAACTCTATGCGAAACTGTTCCTTGGCCCCCGGGATATCGAGGCTGTATTTCGGCACATAATCGATGGCGCCGGCTTCCAGTGCCTCAAAGGTGGCGCTGGCCCCCTCGCAGGTATGGGAAGAGACCATGATCACCCGCGTGGGGGTTGCGGACATGATCTGCCGCACGGCGCTGATCCCATTCATGGTCGGCATTTCCACATCCATGGTGATGACGTCGGGATGCAACTGTGCGGCACTGGCCACAGCTTCGGCACCATCGACCGCCACTCCCACCACTTCGATCTCCGGATCGCGGTTGAGAATGCCCCGTATGGCCAGCCGCATGAAGGATGAATCGTCAACTATGAGCACGCGTATCTTCGACATAACCCCTCGCTACGATAGTCCTTCAAAGATCGAATCGACCAGTTCCTGAATTTCAGGCACCCGTTCATCCAGTTCAAAACAGAATCTTTCCACGTCAAAAGCGGCCAGTCTGGGTGAAAATCCCTGCAGTATCTTCCAGGAGTTCTCTTCGGCCAGATTGAAGCTCACCCATTCCCTGCCGCCGTAGTCCAAATGTCGGACGGAGCAGAAGAGATCAGCCAGGTTGACGATCGCGACTAGCATTGGGTCCAGGGTGGCCTTGCCGGGGTCATGGTGATGGGCGATTACCTCACAGTAATTGCGGGGGAAATTCCATTTGTTGGCCAGACAGAGACCGATCTCGCAGTGGGTGGTGCCGAGCCAGAGGGATTCCGCATCGACGAAACTGTGTGAGGTCCCCTTGAGGAGGTCGACGATTTTCTGGAATTCAGTTTTCAGGTAGTTGCTCAGAAATACCTCGCCGATATCATGGATGATCCCGCAGATATAGGCGGTTTCAATCTCGGGGTAACGTAGCCGCTGGGCGATGATCCTGGAGACGATGCCGACCCCGAAGGAGTGTTGCCAGAATGTTCTGATATCGAAGACACCTTCCCCACCCTCGAAGGCCTTGATGATCGAGCAGGTCAGGGCGATCTCCCGGATGCGATGCAGTCCCAGATAAATCAGGGCGCGCTTGAGGGAACTGATTTCATGCATCGGTTTGAAGAGGGGGGAGTTGACGATTTTGATGACGCGGGTGGCCATGACCTGGTCAGTCAGAATCAACTCGGCTACCTCTTCCACCTCCACATCGGGATTGTCCAGCAGAGAGGCGACCCGCGTGGCGATGGCCGGAATCGTGGGGAGGTTGACGACTCCGCTGACCAGCCGCTGGGCTTTTTCCATCATAGTATGATTGTTCACGGCTTCATCCTCGCTGTCATTTCTTGTAGACGAATCCGCCCGGAAAATGGACGGCCTTGAACTTGTCGTTGACCCCATGCAGCGATTCGGCCTGACCGACAAAGAAATAACCGTAGGGTTGCAGGTTGTTGTAAAAGTGCTGGACCACCTTGGACTTGGAGGTGCTGTTGAAATAGATCAGGACGTTGGCGCAGAAGATTATATCGAAGCTTTTCATGAAAAGCATTTTGGAGTCATCATAGAGGTTCAAACTGGAAAAGGTCACCAGTTTCTGCACCTCCGGGGAAAGCACGAAGCGCCCCTGTGTATCGGTCGTGAAATATTTCTTCAGGTATGTTTCGGGGGTGTTTCTGATCGAGTAGGGGGTGTAGATCCCTTTCCGGGCCTGGTCCAAGACCTCTTCATTGATATCGGTACCGATGATTTCGATTACCCACCCCTTTAAGCGTGTCTGCCAGTTTTCCAGCAGGAGCATGGCCAACGTATAGGCCTCCTCACCCGAAGATGAACCGGCGCTCCAGATGCGCAGTTTACGGAAACAGGATTTCTCCTTGCAGGTGACAAGTTCGGGTAGAAATTGCTGCTCCAGGGCGGTTAACTGGGCGACATTGCGAAAAAAACAGGTTTCATTGGTTGTGATCTCGTTGAGCAGCCGTTTCAACTCCTCCCGCCCCCGCACTGCATTGCCGAGCAGGGCGATATATGCGGCGGGGGTCGTTGTTCCCGTTTCCAGCATCCGGTTCGCGATGCGGCTCTCCAGAAAATACTTCTTGCTGGTCTGAAAGAAGATTCCACAGACGGAATAAATGAAATCTCTCAGGTTTTCGAATTCTTTCTCATCAAATTTCACGGGGTTCCTCTTTGCCTGCGAAACAATCTGCTTAACCGTTCAGGGTACTCTTCGCCACGTCGATGAGTTTGGAGGGATCGATAATCAGCGCGACCCTGCCGTCGCCCATGATTGTTGAACCAGCAATGCCCGGCACGTTGCCCAGGTAATTCCCCAGGGATTTGATGGCGACTTCCTGCTGGCCAAGAAGCTTGCTCACCACCAGTCCAATCCTCTTCTCGGCAACGCCTACCACCACCACATAGCAGAAGCCGCTACAGCGCTTCTCCCGCTTGACATCGAAGGTTGTTGCCAGTTCCAGCAGGGGCAGCACTGTCTCCTTGAGCTTGAGCACCTTGCGACCGCTGATGGTATGAAATTCCTCTTCCCTTACCCGCAGTGTCTCCAGTACCGACGAAAGGGGGATGGAGTAGGTTTCCCGCTCCACATCCACCAGCAGGGACTGAATGATGGCCAGGGTCAGGGGGAGTGTCAAGGTAAACTCGGAGCCCTCTCCAAGGACACTCTTGATGTCGATGATCCCGTTCAGCTTTTGGATGTTGGTCCGAACCACATCCATTCCGACTCCCCGTCCGGAAAGGTCCGAGGCCTGCTCCTTGGTGGAAAATCCGGGCAGGAAGATCAGGTCGAAGATCTCCCGCCGGCTCATGCCAGCCAGCTGGTCCGCGGTGAGCAGTCCTTTTTCGATGGCCTTTGCCGCTACCCGGTCGCAGTCGATGCCGCGCCCGTCATCGCGGATGCTGATAATGATCCGGTTTCCCTCGTGCCGGGCGGCGAGTACGATCGTGCCGGTCGGTGGTTTGCCGGCAGCGGCTCTCTCCTCGGCCGTTTCCAGTCCGTGGTCCAGGGCATTGCGCAGTAGGTGGATCAGGGGATCGCTGATCTCGTCCACCACCGACCGGTCCAGCTCGGTTTCCTCGCCGCACACCTGGAGATCTACCTGCTTATTCAGGTCGCGGGCCAGGTTGCGGATGATGCGAGGAAACTTTTTGAAGACATTACCGACCGGAATCAGCCGCATCTTCAAGACCTGCATCTGCAGTTCGGACGTGACGAAGTTCATCCTCTTGGAGAGCTTGGCCAGTTCCTCACCAAAGACATTCAGGTTGATTTCATTCTGGAAATCGCTGGTCAGTTGAATCATCCGGTTGCGCTCCAGGACCAGTTCACCTACCTGATTCATCAGGTCATCGACCCTTTTTACGTCGATCCTGACGGTGGATTTGTCGGTCAGTTCCTCGCCGTTTGGCCGGGGCGAGGCGGAGCGGGGAGGGGAGGGGACGTCAGCAGGAGCAGGAGAAGGAGAAGGAGAAGGGAGAGCTGACTCCAACGGTTGAACCACTTGGATCGGGACGACGAGGGGGGATGATCTGTCCGCCTCTGTACCGGGACCTTCACTCAACGCTGAAACGAGTCGCTCGATGGTGCTGTTGACGGGGCGCTCCTGGATATCGTTGCCCTTGATATCGTTGATCAGCAGTTTGACCAGATCAACTGCCTCAAGAATCACATCCATCAGGCGCGGGTCGAGTGCGATCTCTCCGCGGCGAAGTTTATTCAACACATCTTCGGTACTATGGGTCACCTTCACCAGCAGCTCAAACTCCAGGAAACTGGCGGCCCCTTTGACCGTGTGAATCGAACGGAAAATGCGGTTGAGGAGCTCCATGTCGCACGGCGATTGTTCAAGGGTCACAAGATCATCGTCGATTTTTTCCAGGAGTTCGGTGGCTTCTGCAAGAAAGCCTTCCAACAATTCCTGATCTTCGCTCATTGAACTCATCTGCGCCACTCCTTGGAAATCTGACAGGTATTATGCTGCTCTGCCGCTGAAGAGCTGTTGCTCTTCCTGGGAAAACAGCCGTTCCAGATCCAGCAGTACCAATAATCGATCCTCCCGGTTGATTACCCCGGAAAGGAATTCATGATCAACACCTTCCGCAACCAGCGCCGGGGCGGGCTGGATCTCGTCGCTGGTAATGCGGATGACCTCAGCCACCGAATCCACGATGAATCCGGTCAGCTCATTGGTCATATCCATGACCATGATCCTGGTTCTGCTGTCGTTTTCGGTATCATCCAGGCAGAATCTTTTTCGTAGCGAGATGATCGGGATCACTTTGCCCCGAAGATTGATCACCCCTTCCACATAATGGGGGGTGTTCGGAACACGGGTGATGGCCGGCATGCGGATAATTTCCCTGACCTTGAGTACCTCAACGCCGTACTCCTCCTTGTCCAGTATGAAACTTACCAGCTGCATGCGCTCCTTTGTTGCCTGATCATTGTGAGGGGTTTCAACTGCTGTGCCCATGTGTAATTCCTCCCATTGCCGAACATATGATGTCTCGATGAGATTCATGGAATCTCGGGGAGTATCCCCTGATAAACCTATTCGGCAGTTTTTCCGAAAATGTTAATTGATTTTGTGTAGTGCAAATCAAACAAAAATTTTCTCTATATTTTTAAAAGGGTTGTGATGTGATGGTTGTGGCAGTAATCGAGGTATGATCGTTCGGATGCGGCCATATGACATGGCCTTCAGCGAATGGAGAATAGAAGCGGATGGACTATTGATGGTGGCGTTCGGCAATAAGCAAAACTTCTCATAAAAGTAAATTAATATAACTGTCAAGCTTTCCTGACAGACTAAGGCACAGGAATAAGAATAGAGTTTTTTTGCACACAGTATGAAAAATCAATGCGGTAATTTGATTTCTTTCCTTATCCGAGCTTATCGGAACAAACTTTAAAAACTTGAGAAATATTTTTCATCCTTTCGGCTGCCCGGTCACTCAGGGCGATACAACAGCCATGCTGCCACTATTTCCGCCGGAATTTGATCTGCCGATCACGTTATGTACGTGTAAAGGGTGGCCATGAAAAGAATTGCACCATATAGATCGTTATGGAGTGTACTTATTCTCCTGGTCGCCATCGTCAGTATCCAGATGGCAGTGACTAACGATTACTTTTCCAGTTTCAGCCATCACGGCTCGCATATTGAGATGTCCATTGTCAAAGATATCTGTTTTGAAAAAAAACGATTTTGCCTGCATCTGGATTTTTTTGACATCACCCCAACATGTTCACTCAGTTTGGATTCATATTCATACAATCATCTGCTTTGCAGCTATGTTGCTCTACCCGCTTCCGTATTGCTCCGCGACTACGGCGGTCGTTCGCCGCCAGTCTGATTCCCTCTGTCGTACTTCAAGCAAAATTTCAACTGAATACTCCGTAATTTATTGACGAACACAACGAGCCGGTCCGGTATCTCTCCAGGGATGCCTTGGGGATCATCAGTCGTAAACAGGCTATTGCTGATAATGGTGGCTTGAATGTCACAGGAACTTATCATAGTTGAACGAGGGGCATATTATGCAACAGGGCAAAATTCTGATCATAGACGACGACGATAAGTCCAGGGAATTCCTGAATGCCTTTCTGCTCTATAAAGGATACCAGGTACTCCATTCCGGCGATGTCGACGAGGCTCTCCGGGCAATTGAAGCCAACGATATCGACCTTGTGATCACCGATCTGATGATGCCCAAGCTGAACGGACTCGAACTGGTCAAACGCTTGAAGGCCAACCATCCCGAGATCGTCACCATTGTGTACAGCGCATTCAGCAATAATGAAATGACGAAAAATCTCCTCAAAGCCGGAGCATTTTTCTGCCTGGACAAGCCCTTCAACCTGTCGGAGATGGAGACCCACGTAAAACGGGGGCTGGAGCATCGTTCCCTTCAGAGCCGGACGTTCAAGGGGAAACCGATGGTGAAAAACCGGGCTTTGATGAGCAATATTGTCGGTGAGAGCGACAAGATGCTCTCTCTGCTGGAACTGGTGGAGAAAGTGGCGGAGTCCAACTCCACGGTTCTCATACAGGGGGAGTCGGGGACCGGCAAGGAGCTGATCGCCCGGGCGATTCACGATCTGAGCAACCGGAAAAACCGCAATTTTGTCCCGGTCAACAGCGCCGCAATCCCGGAAGATCTGCTGGAAAGCGAACTCTTCGGCCATGTCAAGGGGGCCTTTACCGGCGCCATTGCCAACCGCATCGGCCGCTTTGAAATGGCCGACAAGGGCACCATCTTCCTCGACGAAATCGGAGATATGAAGCCCAGTCTCCAGGTCAAGCTGTTACGAGTCCTGCAGAACAGGGAAATCGAAACCGTGGGCGGGATGCAGCTGAAGAAGATCGACACCCGCTTCATCGCCGCCACGCATCAAAACCTGGAAATGTTGGTTGAGCAAAAGACCTTCCGGGAAGACCTGTATTATCGCCTCTCGGTCATTCCGCTCCTTATTCCACCCCTCAGAGAGCGCAAAGAAGACATCCCGCTGATTGTCGAAAGCTTTTTGAAACGGCTCTGCGGTGAAAAGAACAAGAAAATCCAGGGGCTTGACCGGGAAGCGCTGAGCGCACTTTGCGAGTACCAATGGCCCGGCAATATCCGCGAACTGGAAAATCTTATCGAGCGACTGATTATCATCAAGGGGAGCGGCATGATTTCGATCGAGGATCTGCCGCTCAAATACGTCGGCAAGACCCCGGTTGACTTCCAGGAAGAATTTCACCTCCCCAATGAAGGCATGTGTTTCAATACCGTCATTGAGGGGTTCGAGAGCCGGCTTATCTCGGAGGCCTTGCAGAAGTGTGGCGGCAATAAAAAGGAAGCCGCACAGATGTTGAACCTGAAACGGACTACCTTCATCGAAAAGCTGAAAAAAATGAACCATTGCCAGGAAGGTTCCATGGCGATGTCATGTTGAGACGCATATGTCCCTAGAATACATCCAGAACATAGGCGCAATCCGCTCCGAGTTGCTGAAAGCGGAAGCTGAAGCGGGCAGGCCGGAGGGCAACGGGCTGGCCTTCAGAACTCTTCTGGCCGCTTCCGTCGCCGGAAACGGTCTGAAAAATGACGCCGTCAAGCAGGCTGCAAAGACGGCGGAAATTCTCCAACTGGAGATGATGCGGAGTGCCCTTTCTTTGGAAGCTGCTCTCCCTCCTTCGCCGGCCGTGGGTGCCGGAAGGCTGAACAGCCTGCTGGCTGCCTATGGTCTTGATGGGCAACAGAGCGCGGTGCTTCCTCCTGAAGAGGCCGCGACTCCGGCTGCGGAAACGGATGCCGGCTCCATTCGGCACGCTGATGATGTTCCGCAGGGTGTGTCACGGGCAGCCGGATCTGCTGAGCTCGATTCCCTTATCAGCCGTGCCTCGCGGCGTTATGGTGTCGATGAAGGGTTGATCAAGGCGGTTATCCATGTGGAAAGCAATTTCAAGGCAACCGCCGTTTCCCACGCCGGTGCCCAGGGCTTAATGCAACTCATGCCCGCTACCGCAGCCGGTCTCGGTGTTACCGATTCATTCAATCCGGAACAAAATGTCATGGCCGGCACCCGCTTCCTCAAGGATATGCTCAATCGATATGGTGGGGATGTTGATAAGGCCCTGGCAGCCTACAACTGGGGGCCCGGCAATGTTGACCGTGGGAAAAGAACTCTTCCTGTCGAGACCCGCGAATATCTGGTAAAGGTTAAAAAGCTGTATTCTGCATACAGTGTGGCGTGAAGTTAAAGGGGACTGCAAGATGAGCGACATAAAAATTCTTCTGCTGGCCGATGACGATCAATTCAACGAATTGGCACATGGTATTTTCAAAGGATTGCCTCTCCACCTTTTCCATGCGGTTACCCTGGAGAGTGCCCTGATGACGGCAAAGCGCGAGCGACCGGAGTTGATCCTGCTCTCCTTGGATCTGCCGGGGCTTGAACCCCTCGGCGCATGCAGCGCGTTCAAACAGGATGATGAACTACGTGGCATACCGCTTGTCGTGCTCGCCGCCTCCAACCTGGATGAGGAACTGTTGCGGCACATGGGGTGCGACGATTTCCTGGCTACGCCCACGGATCGGAACAAGCTGTTCGCGTGCCTGCATACGCATATTTCAGGTCTTGATTTGCAAAATGAGCGAGTCCCCTATTACTCCCAGGTAACCATCCGGGATGACGAGGATCTGTTTTACGGGATGAGTGGCGACATAAGCGGTGGCGGGCTGTTTGTCGCCACCTTGGACAAGCTGCCGGAAGCAGCCGAAATACGGTTATCGTTCAGCCTGCCCGGTGACAAACCCTCCCTGGTCGAGACAAAAGGGCGGGTTGTCTGGTTGAACAGTAAAAAACACCCGGTCAGCACGCTTCCCGAGGGATTTGGGGTGGAATTTACGAGTATTTCCCGCGAGGAGTACCTGTCTATTAAAGAGTTTATTGCCGCTGCAAGAAAAAAAAGCCCTAAGCTTGGTCTCGGCCAGATTCAAGACGATCAGGAGGTTGCCACATTCAGCTCCGTTTGTTGACAATCTGCGGCCACTTGTCCCAAGCTTCCCGGTATCCCCAAATTTACAGCATAACGTTATCGCCGCCCGGCTTTTGAGTCGGGAGGCGATTTTTTTTGTGTAAAGAAACTTTACACCACTCTTGTAACCACCTTAAATTATTTGCAAAACTGAAGTGTAAAATTTCTTTACAGTCTGTTTTGTCGTTGAAAAGGATGGAGTGGTAGTGTAACAACATTAAAAACTGGATTGATGCACAAAACCTTAAACAATTCAGGATGCCGATACGGTGCTAGATAGCATGATTCACCACAGGAGGCAGCATGCAGGCATTGTCCGAATACTTTGAACGACACGAGGAACAGGCCTTCATCGCCAAAGCATTCCTGACCATCTTCCTGATCATCTTTGTCAAGGCCTACCTGGGCGGCTTGCTTCTGTTGCTGTTCATCATGTTTCCGGTCACCTTCCTGCTCTACATCCGCTTCAAGGCCGCCGCCGATGGGGTCAGTACCTATGAACTGCTCAAGCAGCACATCACCTTCATCCCGATCATGTATGCCGAGGGGGACCGGAAGAAAGAGGTCATTCCCTGGGTGACCTATGGCATCATCCTGGTCAATGTCCTGATTTTCTACCTCTACGAGACCGCGCCATGGGGGAGTATCGAGTTCATCGAGAACAACTTGGTCTTTCTCCCCCGCACTCCCAATATCTGGAACGTGGCGGTCAGCGCTTTCAGCGCCATGTTTCTCCATGCCAGCGGCGGGCATTTGTGGGGGAACATGATCTTCCTCTGGGTGCTGGGTAGCTCGGTGGAGCGCCGTATCGGCCATGACCGCTTTGCCTTGCTCTACATCATCACCGGCCTGGTCGGTGGAGTGGTCTTCGTCCTGACTTGGTTTCTCGCCTCCGGCGAAGCGGGACATGCCCTGGGGGCCTCCGGCGCAATCGCCGGCATCATGGGGATCTTCTCCGTACGCTGTTACTTCAAGAGTATGATCTTCCCCCTGCCAATCCTGGGGATCTTCTCCCTGATCCTCCCAATCAGCCTCAAGGTTCGGCTTAATTCGCTCGTCATCATCGGCCTGTTCTTCCTGGCCGATCTCTCGGGCGGCATCGGCCAGCTGTCGGGCGAGGGTGCCTCGATGATCGGTCACTGGTGCCACCTGGGGGGCATGATCTCGGGGATTGTCCTGGCCAGTTTCCTCAAGCTGGGCGAAGGGGCGGTGGAGGAACGCCATCTGGAAATTGGTGTCAAGGCGGCCCAGGCCAAGGTTGGCTATGGCGAAGGAGAGAAGTCCCTCCGCCATGTGTTGGAACGCAATCCTGACAATCTGGAGGCCATGCTGATGCTGGCGCGGATCAAGTCCAAGTATGCGCCCAGCGACGAGGGGCGCGAGCTCTACAGCAAGGTGATTCCACTGCTGATCGCCAGCAGCCCCAAGGAGGCGGTCGAGGTCTATCGTGAGTATCGCAGCTCGTACCAGCAGCAGCTTGAGCCGGTTGTCATGGCGAATCTGGCCGGCATTTTTCAGCGCCAGGGTGATCTGGACAATGCTACCCGCTGTCTGGAACTGGTCATCGCCGCCCCGGATGTTGCCGCACCCCTGCGCCAGCGAGCGTTGGCCCAGTGCGCCGCCATGCTCGACAAACTGGGCTTCGAAGAAGTGGCCTTGGGCTACTACGAAACCCTGATCCGGGAATTCCCCCATGCCGAGATCACCCAGCGGGCTTACATCCGACTGGGGCGCTCGATCCCGGAGCCGTTAGCCGAAGCGCCGCGCCCGGCAGCGGCAGCCGTTGCTGACAATGCAACGCCGGCCGACGCGCCTAAAATCTGCCCGGCCTGCAACTCCGCCATGAGCCGGCGCCGCGCCAACAACGGCCCCCAGGCCGGTACGTGGTTCTGGGTCTGCGTCGCGTATCCGCAGTGTAAGGGGCTGGTGCCGGCGGGCGAGGGGTAGGTGCGGCATGGGTATCGAACACGACTACGGAATAGATATCAATTCATTTTTAGTTGTTTTTTAGGGGGGCCACCAATGAATACGTTACTGCGCATCATCTGCTGTGTCAGCGTCCTGTTGCTGTTGTTCATGAGCGGGGCTGAGGCCTCGGCCGCTGTTGGTACATTTATACCCGCTACCAATCGAACCGACATGGTGTATGACGACACCCGGGGGGTCCTGTACATCACCAATGGCAGTTCCATCCTGCGGTACCAAACGACAACCAACACATTTCTCTCCCCCTACACGTTCAACGCCGGCAATCTCGCGGGGATCGACCTTTCCCCGGATGGGAACACCCTGGCCATCGCAGACCGGAACATTACCGGCATTCACTTGGTTGACCTGCAAACAGATACGATCAAGCCGGACATCATGTTCACCCCCGCATCGTATGAAGGCGGCACCTTCACGGTGGCATACGGGAACGACGGCTGGCTCCTGGTGACAACCCAATTCAACGGTTCCGGTGGGGTCCCCTTGCGCAGGGTCGATCCTGCAACAGGGGCGATCACCACCATCAAAAGCTCCATCGATCAAGACTCGATGCTATCCTCCAGTGCCGACGGCAGCTGCATCGGCATAGCAGAGAACAACGATTCCAGAGGTCCGGTCGATATCTACAATGTGGCCACAAAAGGCATCACAAAAACGGCAAATACGGACTGGTATAACTACGAAATCGGCACCAACCGGGACTGTTCCCAGTTTGCCGTACCGGTTTATGGCGGCACCTTCATCTACGATCAGAATCTATCCAAACTCGGTACTATCGGCGTATATGCCGGGGGGCAACCGATCGGTGTTGTCTACAGCCCTGTCTCCGACATCGTTTATTTCGCATGGGTTGGCACATCGGAGGTTCGGGCCTACGACAGCAAAACTTTTGCACAACTGGCCTCATTCAATGTCGGGGATACCTTTCAAAGCAGCGGCAATTACGCATTCAACCGGGGAAGACTAAAGACATCCCGTGACGGTTCACTTCTGTTCGCCACGGTAACCGGCGGGGTGCGTAGCCTCAGCACCTCATTGAATCCGGTTGCCAACACCCAGTCGATCTATACCCGCAGTTCCTCAACAGTATCGGTAACTCTCACCGGAAGCAGCCCCAAACTCCTACCCCTTACGTATTCGGTTTTGACCCAGCCGGCTCATGGGACGATCCAAGGAACCGCACCGAATCTTTCCTACACTCCGGCACCAGGGTACAGCGGGCCGGACAGTTTCACCTTCACGGCAAGCGATGGCACCCTGCAAAGCTCACCGGCAACGGTAACCATAACCGTTGACCTGACCCTGCCGACAATTACCTCGTTTACCATGCCCGAGGTCTCCTCAACCCTGACGGTTGCAGTATCTAGCCTGACTGCCACCGATAATGACGGAATCAGCGATTACTGCGTGGCGGAATCGGCAAACCCCGCCGTTTGCTCCTGGAGCCCAGTATCGCCTGCCAGCTACCATTTCAGCGGCATCGGCACACATACCGCTTACGCCTTTGCCAGGGACCACGCGGGGAACATATCCATACCGGTCGCAGTAGCCGTATCTATCCCAGAGATTGTACCCAGGATCACCCTCTTCAGTATTCCTCCCACCTATGGCTACCAAAGTTTGACAATTCCTGTGACCTTCACGGCAAGCGACGATCTTGGTGTTACCGGTTACTGTATTACGGAGACAACAGACCCCGCCTCGTGCAGCTGGACCGGCTCAGCCCCCAGCAGCTATACCCTGGCTGCACCCGGCCCCCATACTCTCTACGCCTTTGCCCGCAACAGTACCGGCAAGGTTTCGGCCGCAGCATCCGCATCTACCATCGTGGTTGGTCAAGTCAATTTCATTCCAGCTGCCGGCAGAATCGACATGGCCTATGACACGGCACGGGATATGGTGTACATCACCAGCGGAACAAAGGTTCTTCGCTTCCAGCTCAGCACCCAGTCATTCCTGCCGCCATACACTTTCGGCCTGGGCAACCTCTACGGTATCGACATATCACCGGACGGCACCACCCTGGCGATCGCCGACAAGAATATCCCCGGCATTCACCTTGTCGACCTGCTTAACAACACCATCAAACCGGACATCATGTTTACTCCGTCCTATGGTGAGGGAGGAACCTATTCCGTGGCCTTTGGCAATGACGGGGCACTCCTGGTCACCTCAACGTTCAATGGCTCGGGCTGGGTCCCGCTTCGCCGGGTCGATCCGGCAACCGGTGCCGTAACCGTTGTCAAGAATATGATTAGCCAGGATTCCATGCTTTCCGCCAGTGCAGACGGGAAATGCATTGCCTACGAAGAAAGCAACAGTTCAAACGGCCCCCTCTCCATCTATGACGTGGCCACAAAGAGCATCACCAAGACGGTTGCCACGAACTGGTTCACCTATGAGGTCGGCACCAACCGTGACTGCAGCCAGTTCGCCGTTCCCACCTACGGCGGAACCTTCATCTACGACAAGAGCCTTACCAAGCTCGGCACAATCGGCGTCTATGCATCAGGGCAACCGATAGGTGTTGCCTATAGCCCTATCGCCGACATTGTCTATTTCGCCTGGGTAGGATCACACGAGGTCAGGGCATATAACACCGCCACGTTTGCCCAGATCGGTTCGTATGACGTCGGCTATACGTTCCAGAACACCGGCAACTATGCCTTTAACCAAGGGCATCTCAAGACTTCACGCGACGGTTCGCTGTTCTTCGTCACCATTCAGGATGGCATTCGGTATCAGCGTCTCGGCACCGGAGCACCGATCGCAGACAACCAGACAGTCACCGCGTACGCCGGCACCGCGCTTCCCATAACGTTAACCGGCAGCGCCCCCGGCCAGGCAACTCTCAGCTATACCATCACCACACCGCCGGCCCATGGATCACTGCAAGGCTCGGCACCAAACCTGACCTATACACCCGATCCCGGTTTTACCGGTACCGATTCGATTACCTTCAAACTCAACGACGGCAGCCAGGACAGTAACGCAGGCACCCTGACCATCAGCATCAAGTCGGTCCCCTCCGCCGTCACGGTCATACCTCCTTCAACAAACGGCCAGCTTACCCTGACCTGGACAAACCCTGTCGAGCCGGATTTCAACCACATTCATATCTATCGGTCCACTGTTTCGGGGGTACGGGGCACTCTGATAGCAGACAATCTCATCGCCACCACCTATACCGATACCGGCCTGGCATCTCTGACAACGTATTACTATACGGTTCGGAGTGTTGATACTTCGGGCTATGAATCAAACAACATAAATCAGACAGCTCAGAAAACACTGGACGCAACACCACCCATTACCACCGTTACCCCCCCCGCGGGAACCTATTCCCAGCCACAGGGTGCAACCCTCTTCTGTTCCGACAATTCCGGTGGCGCCTGTACGAGCACCTACTACTGTCTCGGCGCCGGCTGTAACCCGGCCACACTCTACGCCGGAGAAACGATACCGATTGCCGGTTCGATGGTTCTCAGATATTTCTCAATCGACCAAGCCGGCAACATCGAAACGGTAAAGTCCGCGAGTTATACCGTTCAGCCGCGCTATATCACGGCTTCTCCCAGCAATATCAATTTCGGCTCTGCCTTTCTCTACTATCCGTCATCCCGGACGGTAACAATCATGAATGCCGGAAGCCAGCCGCTGACAATCGGAACACCGCCTGCCATAACCGGTACCGACAGCGCCCAGTTCTCTGTCGCACCCGGGGGGGCAACACCCTGTCAAAATCTGACACCAACAATCGCTCCCGGTACCAGTTGCACGCTTACCGTCACGTTTACGCCGAACCTACCCGGAATCAAGCAGAGCAACCTGACTCTGACCTCCAATGCCGACAACAGTCCGGTAACCACTATTCCTCTGTCCGGCATGGGGATTCCCCCGCTGTACTTGACCACCACGATCAGCGGCAGCGGCTCGATTAACAATATTACCCAGTCCCCCGCTTTCACGTGCGACGCACCTACCTGCATTGCACCATTTGCCGCCGGTACCATTCTGCAATTGCACGCCACACCTTCGGCACTCTACACGTTCACCGGCTGGTCCGGTACCGACTGCAACGGCACAAGTGACTGCATTCTCAATCTCATTGCCAACACCACCGTGACGGCCGTATTTTCGCCGCGTCCGCTCATTCGGCTTGATGGCAGCGCAACTCCATATCTGACATTTGCCGATGCCATCTTTAACGCCGCCGGTGCAGCGACCCTCAAGTCGAGGAATGTGGCCATCACCGAAAACATCCACATCGACCAGCCTCGTGAGATCACCCTTATCGGTGGGTTCACTGAGGACTTCACAGCTGGCGGCGGATTCACGGTCATAAACGGCACCCTCACCATCAGTCAGGGACGCCTGAAGCTACAAGGCGTTGTCCTGCGATAACCGTTCTGACAGATGCATCACAAGGTGCAATGCAGAAAGATGGAGTAACCTCTAGTGGAGCAGATAACATTCGGGTTGATCTGGTATATCGCGTTTCTCTTTTCCACCACCTGTCACGAGGCGGCCCATGTCTTCGCCGCGCTCAAGCTGGGCGATCCCACGGCCTATCATGAGGGGCAGGTCAGCCTCAATCCTATCCCCCATGTGCGCCGCGAGCCGCTCGGCACGGTGCTGGTACCTCTTCTCTCGTTCTTTGCCGGCGGCTGGATGCTTGGCTGGGCCAGCGCCCCCTACGATCCCTATTGGGCGGAACGATATCCGAAGCCGTTGTTCGTTTCCGCCCCCGGCGGTGGCCGTTGTGGGTCGTGGCCGCACTTGTGCCGGCAATGCTGGCAGTGGACTGGGTCTACTGGCTCTATCACACCCTGGTCGGCAACCGGAAGCTGCGCTGGGAGAACTTCAAGGTCTCCATGGCGCTCTACTTCATTTGCGGTATCCTTTGGTACTATCCGGGGTCGCTGAGGAAGCTGGTGGCATCAGGGAGGCTTCTACTAATTCCGAAAGGATTGTAATCATGTCACGTGTAAAAACAGCCATCGCCAGTATCGCCATGTTCAGCCTAGTTGGCTGTGCCGGCAATGATACCGTACGCTGGATAACCGATTCTGAACAGTACTGGGAGATGTCCGGTTTTTCCGTTAAACCGCCTAGCGGAAGCCGTTGGATGAAGACCCCTTCTGATAACAAAACGCCAAATATGATCAGGTTCGGAAAGATCGACCCGAAGCCGTTTGCACTTAACCCCAATGAACCAAGCTTCGACGGAACGTTCGCGATCGCAGTAAGTGGCGTATTCGATGAACACGTCCCTGGCGGAAAAGATACGGCTGCCTTCAGCAAAGCCATCAGGGAATATAATGAGCGCTACCATGTTTTCGGCGATTCAAAAATTGAACAGTTATCGTATGACCGCTCGTTCGGGCTTGATTGCCTGCGATACAAGCTACTACCCAGCAAGGAAAGATTAAAGTCTCCGCTTGGTGATATTTATTTCAAAGAGTCTAACGGATATTTCTGCCTCCATCCTGAACATGACAATTTCGGAGTATTCATGGCAGGAGTTAATGCTGCAAGAACTGGGTTCAATCTGCCAAACCGCGATGATCAAGTGGAGCATCTTTTCTCCAGCCTTCGCTTTTCACCAATATCGAGCCCCGTTCAGCGCACTTTCAAAACGCAGACCTATCATGTTGGCAAAACTCCCTGTCAGGTGACGCTGTATCAAGGGATGATATGGGCGGCCATAAAGGACGAGAACAAGGTGGTGCAGGTTGATCCATCCAATGGGAAAATACTCGGTACGATCGCGGTTGGCAGCCAGCCTGTCTCGATAGCCAGCGGAGAAAAGGGTATTTGGGTTGCAAATGGTGGTGATGGAACCGTTACCCGCATCGACTCGGCAAATTTCACCGTAGTAGCCACAATTCCGGTAACGGGGAAGTTGGAATCCATTACCGTCGGAAGAGGCGGGGTGTGGGTGGCAAATTCAACCGGCAACTCAATTGTAAGGATTGATCCTGCAAAAAATGCCGTTGTTGCAACGATTGCCGTGGGCAGAGAACCTGTTTCCGTCAACGCCGGCAAAGATGGGATCTGGTCTGCCAATGCAGGTGATGGAACGGTATCGCTCATTGATCCGGCCCATGATTGGCCAATTAATACCATTCAGGTTGGAGGGCGGCCAATCCGCGTTTCTTTGGCAAACGGCTCAGCATGGATTGCCGACGAGGCGCATAACTCGGTTGTGAGGATAGAGCGCAAAACCAGAACGGTAACGGCCAAGATCGATGTGGGAACGAAGCCTTCGTGGATTTATTCTATTGGGGGGGGAGACGTGTTTGTGGCGCTTCCGGATGCCGCAAAGATTGTCAGAATTGATCCTGCCAACAACCGCATCTTCGGACCGGCAATGGTATCGGACCCGATGCCGAAAAGCATGGTGCATATCGGCAAGACATTATGGGTGGCCAACAGTGGTGGACACACTCTTTCAAAAATTGATTTCAATCCATTAGGGCTGGTTGTCAACAACGCGAGCGCGGAGATGCACCAGAATACCACCGCCAGCAGATAGGCTGCCCCGCGCCACCCTCTCCCAGAGGGCGCGGGTTAGATTGTGCTCCCTTCTCCCCCTGGGAGAAAGGGGCCGAAGGCCGGACGAGGGAAGCTTTAACAAGGTAGCAACGCATTGTCGAACTCGATTGCCGCAATTGAAGTCTATCTGACACCCCCCAGGAGGAACCACCATGCACGATCCCGCAGCCCTGTTTGTCTGGATCTTCAACCACTACCAATACCTGATCGCCCTGGCCGTCCTGCTCGTTCTGCTCTACAACTCCGTCGTTATTGTGGGCGGCAATGAGATCGCCCTGATCGAACGGCGCTGGTTCGGCAGCAAAATGCCCCAAGGTCGCGTCGTGGCCCTGGGCAACGAAGTCGGCATCCAGGCCCGTACCCTGGGCCCCGGCCTGCATTTCCTGATTCCCTTCATCTACAAGGCCACCAAGAGCGTCTTTACCGAGATCCTGGAAAACGAGATCGGCCTGATCGAATCGGTGGACGGCTCCTCGATCCCGGCCGGGCGCATCTTCGCCATAGTGGTGGCTGGTCACAACTCCTTTCAGGACGGCGAGGCCTTCATCAAAAACGGCGGTCAAAAAGGACCCCAGATCGAGATCCTGCCTCCCGGCAAGTACCGTATCAACCCCTATTTGTTCAAGCTGACCAAGGGTAATGTCACCGAGATCAAGGACTTCGAGATCGGTATCGTCGAGTCGGTGGACGGCGTGGCCATCCCCGAGGGGCGCATCTTTGCCCAGGCCGTGGAGGGGCATTCCTCCTTCCAGAATGGCGACGTCTTCATCAAGAACGGCGGACAGAAAGGGCCGCAGATCGAGATCATCCCCCCCGGTAATTACCGTATCAACCCCTATCTGTTCAAGGTCACCAAGAGTTCGGCCACCAAGATCGGTGACGGGGAGATCGGCCTGGTCGAGTCGGCCGACGGATCGGCCATTCCGGCCGGGCGCATCTTCGCCACGGTGGTGCCGGGGCACAACTCCTTCCAATCCGGCCAGGATTTCATCAGTAACGGCGGACAGAAGGGGCCCCAGACCGAGATCCTGCCGCCAGGCGTCTACCGTATCCATCCCAACCTGTTCAAGATCACCCACGCCTCGGCCGTGATCATCGCCAAGGGGGAGGTCGGCATGGTCACCGCCCAGGACGGCGCCCCGATCCCCATGGGGCGACTGCTGGCCCAGAGTGTGGCGGGACACTCCAACTACGAAAACGGCGAGGCCTTCCTGAAGAACGGCGGTCAGAAGGGGCCCCAGATCGACGTGCTGTTGCCCGGTACCTACCGCATCAACCTGAATCTGTTCAATATTCAGATCGCGCCGGCCGCCGTGGTCGAAGCCAACAAGGTCGGCCTGGTGACCGCCCTGGACGGCATCCCGCTGCCGGAGCGGGAATACGTCGCCTCGCCGGTCACCGGCCATAACGACTACCAGGACGGCTCGGCCTTCCTGACCAAGAACGGCCAGCGCGGCCCGCAGCTGGATGTGCTGCGGCCGGGCACCTACTACGTCAATCCTTTCATGTTCAGTGTATCCATCGACGATGTGGCCGTCATCGAGCGCGGCCAGGTCGGCGTGATCGTCTCCAACGTGGGCGAGGACCCGACGGCGGAAATGAAGCGCCGCCTGGGATCATCCCAGACCGGCGCCTCCGAGGAAGAGGGCAAGGAGAAGTACGTCGTGCCCAAGGGCTTTCGCGGCATCCAGGAGGAGGTGGCCGGGCCGGGGCGCTACTACCTCAACCGGCGCGCCTTCATGTGCTACATCATCGACACCACCAACATCACCATCGACTGGGACGATCAGGAGGACACCCGCTTCGACCAACTGACGGTCATCTCCAAGGACGGTTTCCCGATCCAGGTGGCGGTCAAGGTCGTCATCCGCGTCCGCCCGGACCAGGCTCCCTACATGGTGGCCAAGGTCGGCTCCATCGACAACCTGATCCTGCATGTCATCCATCCCATGATTGACTCCTCCTTCCGCAACCAGGCCTCGACCGCCTCGGCCATGAACTTCCTGCAAAGCCGCTCGGAAGAGCAGACCAAGGCCGAAAGCCGGGCCCGCATCGATCTGGAAAAATACCACGTGGAGTGCGTCTCGGTCCTGATCTGCCAGATCAAGCTGCCCGAGGACCTGATGCAGACCCAGACCAAGCGCATCATCGCCGAACAGCAACAGGAAATGTACAAGATGGAGCAGCGTTCCCAGGCCGAGCGTACCGAGATGGAGAAAATGCGCGCCACGGCCGATCAGCAGCCGACCCTGGTGGCCTCGGAGATCGCCGTCAAGGTGGCCACCCAGAGGAAAACCGAGATGATCACCCTGGCCGAGGGTAACGCCGAGGCCAAGGCCCTGGAGGGTATCGGCGAAGGGAAGCGGTTGATCGCCATCGGCGACGGCGAGGCCTCCAAGATCGCCGCCATCGGCGAGGCCACGGCCCAGGCCTACAACAAGCAGCAGGAGGCCATCGGTGAAGAGGCCATCAAGCAGATCAAGATCGTCGAGCTGATCGCCGCCGCCATCGAGAACGGCAAGATCAAGATCGTCCCGGACGTGTTAGTGAGTGGCGGAGGGACCGCCGGAGACGGGCTGATGGGGCAGTTGACCAGGTTGCTGCCGGGGGTGGATTTGGGGGCGCTAGTGAAGAAACAGTCGGCTGCGCCGGAGGTCAAGGCGTAAGTAACGTAAAGTTTACTCTCTCGCGGATAAATAAGTGGCTGGCTACGTAATTGGCTGACATCAGTAATAACCAGCCGGCCACTTTTATATAAAATATTCAGGAACTGAGCAGGAAAGTTAGTCACAGAACATGTGCTTGATGCTGGTTAGCTTTCAGCACAACTGACTGACCGACTTTACGAATAAACAACGCCTCAAGATTGTCACCCACCCCAAGGAGGTCTGCAATGAGTTCTGTCGGTCCTGTACAGAGGAGGTTTTGTTGTGCCCTGACAACGGTTGCATTTGCAATGCTGTGTGCTAACGCGGTGCCGGCTGTTGCCGATGAGCTGCTCGGCGCCGGCGAGGTGCTGGCCCGCATCGGCAAGGCGGCCGGGGCCGAGGAAAAGAAGGCCGATCCGGGCAAGGGCGAGGCCGAGCTCTTCATGCGGGACCTGGAGACTTTCAGGGGGGAACGCGCCAAGCTGCCGGTCGATGTGGCGGTGGAGCGCTGGTTGAAACTCTACGAACGCTTCCGGCTGCTGCCACCCGAGGCCATCAAGGGCAGCTCCCTCAACCCCTTTGCCCCGCCCGATACCAAGACCCCATCGCTGACCTCCCTGGTCGCCTCCCTTCCATCCCCTGCGGCCTGGGAAACACTCAAGGCCCGCCTGGCAGGAGTGCCACCATCCGGCAACGCCACCCAGGACACGCTGCTGCGCGTGTTGCTGGCCTACCTTACCAAGGACAAACCAGCCCTCGACAAGGGAGTGGCCGAACTGAAGGCGACCCTGACCATGTCGGGCAATCAGCGCTTCGGCTTCAACCTGCTGGATCTGCGCGGTGACCTGCAGCGTCCCGCTATCGGCAAGGGGGGCGTGCCGACTGTCGAAAGCTTCGAGGCATATCTCCAGTCGCTGCGGGGAGAACGGCCGAAGGGCCGCATCAAACTGTTGGTACCGGATCTGGTCGGGATGGCCGGGGAGAAGCGGGCCGAAGAGCTGATTCTCAAGGCCATGGCGGTCCCGGGAGTCTCCCTGCGGGTACCGTCCGGCGGGAAAACCCTAGAGCTGGCCAAACAGCTGGCGGCCCGGCGCGTTGATCTGCTCAGCGAGCCCCAGTGGGAGCTGGTGACCGGGGTGAACGATACGGAATTGTACGAGGCCATGAACAGCCGTTTTCCCGAAAAGGGAGCCAAGGAGAAGTCCGAGCCGGAGATCTTTCAGGCGGTCGAGCATGAATTTTCGTCCCAGGAAACGGACAGCGCCCGGAACACGGCCAAAGTCCTCTATCTGCTGGGGCTGATCGGTAATGGCCGGACTAAGGATGCCGTGGAACTGAGCAGGCGGATGGAGGCCGATGAATACCGGTCGTCCGAATTCGAGCGCCGCTGGCACTCATTCGACAAAAACCGCCATGTCCAGGGCCTGAACCAATGGTGCCGTGGTGTGCTGGCAGAGCGGCCGGAGCTGCCATTGTGGAAACAGTGCGGTTTGATCGCCACCGACAGCGGCGATGCGGCCAAACTGACCGCGATTCTCGACGCCGCCATTCAGAAGCCGACTCTCAGCCTCGAATCCCGTCTGATCGTGCAGTCGCGCAAAGTGGAACTCTTGTTGGCCATGGATCGTACTGATGAGGCGTTGGAGCTGCTACGCAGTATCGTCAAGGCCGATGACAGTAAAGAAACGCCCCAGGCGCGCCTGGCTGTCGCCAGGGTCAAGCTCCGCATGGCGCCACGGCTGATTACCCTTGGCAGACTTCTTTCGCGCAAAGAGTTGGTGGAGGAGGGCGAGGCGCAAACGATGGTTCTGCTGGGTGGCGGCGCCGTGCAGCTGGGCATGACCGATATGGCCGGCTGGGAAGGACGTCAGGCCCTGGACGAGCTGGTCGAAGGGTATGTCGGTAACGGTCAGTTGGTCAAGGCCGAGCAGGTGGTGATTGCGGTCATACTGTCAACGCTGAACTCTCCCGAGCTGAACGCCAATCCGATCACCAGGGATATGGCCCTGTCCAGTGGCGCCATAACCGCTCAGCTGATCCGCCTGGCCCAGATATATGACAAGGCGGGCCGCTTCGACGATACCTTGACCCTGCTTGAGAAGACCCGCTGGTGGGGTGCAACCGATCTGATGGATATCAATGACAACACCCCTGCCCTGGTTCCGATCGCCGCCAGGGCACTGCATGGGAGAGGGCGCGATGCCGAAGCCGTCGAGATCCTCAAGTGGTATCTGTACGCAAAACCGGGTGACGATGCCGCTTACCAGACCTTGACCGATATGCTCGGTACCCCGCTTATTCCCTGGCTTGACCGGCTGCAGCTGCGGGACCGCTTCGAGGAGCGTCCCCTGATCTGGAAGGCGGCGTTGCTGAAGAAGGAGGGCAAGCTGGACGAGGCCGAGTCCGTGGTGCGCGAGGCGCTGAAGATCGATCCCACCGACGGCGAACAGCCGCCCGGCGACCGGGTGCGGGCCTATGCCGTGCTGGGCGAGATCCTCAGGGCCAAGGGCAAACTGGATGATGCCGCCTTCTTCGACCGGGTGATTCAATCGGTACGGCTGGCCGAGAAGGGCGACAAGCTGACCGAGGCTGGTCTGCTGCGTAGAAGCCTGGGAGTGTACGAACAGGCCTCGGAACAGTTTGCCGATGCCTACTGCGTACAGTGGCGGCTTGCGGAACGGCTGGCTTCCATCGGCGACCTGGCCGGGGCGAAGAAGCATTATGAGACCGCCTTCAAGCGCATGCCGGAACAGTTCGGACAGGTGGCCCATTTCTGCTTTGGCTGTGAGGGGGTCTTCACCCACCAGCAGAGCGTCAGCGTGGCTGAAGAGGTATTGACGGGTCTCGCCAAAACATCACCGAACAAGCCGCAGGTACACTATCTGCTCGGACAGTTGCGCGAGGCGCAGGGGCGCAAGGCCGATGCCTATACCCATTTTCGCCGGGCCGCCGATCTCGACCCCCAGTATCTCGATGCCTGGAAGGCGGTCTATGCCCTGCGCAACGACGTCTTCCTCAGCCAGTCGGAGATGGATGATGTCGCCCTGCGCATGGTGCGGCTCGACCCGTTGAACCGGCATAGCAATCTGGAGCACGGCGAGATAACGGATGTGAAGGGTCTTTGGACGATTTACCAGGAAATGGGCACGGAACGGTTGGCCCCGGTGAAGCACCTGTTCACCCTGACCGCCAGCAAGCAGGAACTGGAGGGGTTGATCAAGAAATTCGGCGGTGGTGTTGATCTGCTGGAGATGAAGCGGGCCATGACGGGCAAAGGGAGAGATGTGCCCGAACCGGGGGATGCCGTGATCAAGAACCAGTTTGTGCAGAAGCTGCTACGAGCGGCAGGACAGAATGTTTCGGGATTTGAATAACCGCGGGAAAAGGGTGGAGCACCGGATTGTGCTTCGTAAAGATTCAAATCGTTCGATTTTGTCTTTCGTTGCATTGTTACGTCATTGTGTGAGACCGATTTCTTTGATTTTGATTCACGTTTTAACTGTAACCGGTTGAAGCTAACTGCCGAAGGTGGACATCATTTCATGCAATTAACTTTCTGGAGGAGTCAATGAAGTTTACACGAAATGTAACGAGAATAATCCTCTTGTCGCACATCTTAGCTATTCCGGCATCTGCGCTTGATCTGCAAGCCGTTCGCATGAAAGGCAATTGCGAGCACTGCGACTTCTCAAACGGCGACTACAAGGGGGCCGATCTGCTGGATGTCAAACTGGACGAATCCAGCTTTGTAAACGCAAACATGGCAGGGGCTGCGATCAATGATTGCGGCGAGTGCAATTTTACCGGGGCGAACCTGAGCGGTGCGAACTTCGAAAAGGCCAGTATTGATGAGGCGGTCATGGACAAGGCCGATCTGACCAACGCCAGGCTGTCCAAAGCCTACATCCACAACGCCCGTTTCAGGGGAGCCACCTTCAACAAGACAGACATGTCGCGGACCAACGTCAACAAAAGCAAGTTCACCGGCGCTGCCATCACGGATGCGAATTTTTCAGGTGCCAAGATGGCATCGACAAACTTCGAGGGGGCGAAGCTGAAGAACGTGGATATGTCCTATGCCGACCTGTCATATGCCAATTTGTCGAACAGCGTGCTGGAAGGAGTCGTATTCCGCAACGCAACGCTCGCTCAGACCAATTTCGTCAATGCCAAGTTGGGCGGTGCCGACTTCAGGGGCGCGGACGTAACACAAGCGGTCTTTACCGTCGGCCCCGGCTTCGATATTGATACGCAACGGTATGGCCAAGTCAGATTGTCGCTGACCTGTAATGCCCTGAAGCAAATGGGTGCCATTGTCGACGAGACGACCAGATGTCTGAGTAAATAACTTGCGGATTGAAAACAGTTGAAGGCTTGGCAGTAACAAAACAGAAGAGAGACAGAATAAAGTGTCTATCCGTTTATTACTTGACTGGGATTGAATATATTGTCCCTAGAATTACCCGAACTAACTAATCGCTAGACTTGCACAACAAAACATTCGGGAGACCGCAAATGAAAAGGTACGCCATCATAATAAGCGTAGAGGATTATTCTAATTTCACCAACACTCCCTTTGCACACGCTGATAGTGAGCTGCTTTGTCATACTCTGACTGAGATTTGCGATTATCCAAGTCAGCACACCTTACTATTACAACTTTCTCCCCAAGCAGAAAAACGACCCGTTGAAATACTATCCGAAATCAAGAATGTCGTTAATGGGTCAGGCCCTGGAGATACTATTCTTTTTTATTTTGCAGGGCATGGTCATTATTCAGAGGGCAGAACGTTTTTAATTCTTCCCGGAACAATTCCTGGTGCCTATGAAACTACAGCACTTCCTCTTGATGATATCAGCAAAGAGCTTCGACAACCAGAGCGAGCCTGCTTTCGTATCTTTGATTCATGTCATTCAGGTCTTGATGTACGTGGTGATGAAATCGCTCCTGACTCAGAGGCATTTATGCGTGCGATTACACATGAAGCTACAGGTTGGGTAACACTTGCTGCTTGCAGGGATGACCAGTACTCTATCAGTGATGCCAGCATTGGGCATGGCATATTCACATACTATCTTTGCGAATATATACGTTGTTTAGCACATGGTGAGCAGATTCTACCGGAGTTACTTAAAGTTGGCATTGTTGATAAGGTTTTAGATCACTCAAAAAGACTTGGCTATACTCAGACGCCTACTCTTAATGCATCCATCTCTGGAAATATTTCATTAGCTTCTAGACGTATTGAGACTGTTGTGAAAAAAGCTACTGAAACTACCGAATTAACAAACGGCGCATTGCTACATCGCATACAAGCTCTTCGGAGTGTAGAAAACGTTTTAGAGCCAACAAGGCTAGATCAAATGCTTAATGAACTTATTTCTCTTTTTAAACATGAGGTGGGGGCAAAGAATATAATCGGAGGTGCAATGTCAGGAGGAGAACCAATTATGGCAGATGATATTCCTGACAAGATGCAACCCTCCATAGTGAATTTTGTCAGAAATCAAGGTTATCAACCACAACACACGATTAGACGATACGAAGAAGAATATGAAGAGCCTGTATATGGTTATGGGCTGTTTTCTTCTTCAATGTATTCCATGCTGCCAAAACAAAAGAAAAAACGGGTAGATTATTCAATTTATCAGTCCAGAAACCTCCCTAAGTCTGCGTCTGTTATTAGAATTGAGGGTGATGGAAGATGTGTTCCAAATTTAAACATAGTAATCTATGTTATTCCTCTCCAGGTCGCTGCCTGTTTATTTATTTCGAGTTACAGAGAGGAGTGGCCGCCTGATGAAAAAAGCTTTGAAGTAATGTTCCGAAGCTACAAAATTCTAAAGCCAGGTATGCAAATTGAACAAGCTACAAATAGTCTTGTGCCGTTTGTAGTCGAGAATACATTAACTAAGCTGTATGAATATATAACAAGCCGTATAGAATGGCTGGAGAAAGAATTGGCGTTATAAAAGGACTGTAAAAGGGGACACGTTTTAGTGTTTGCCTGAAAATAGCTTGTCTCCGTATTCGGGCAGAAATAACAGGGGCAACCCTTGAAAAGAGAAAACTAAGATTAAAACGTCAAGTTTCCAACCAGAAAGAAGCACTGGCCTGAAACCGCCGGTATTCTCCCAAACGGTTCATACATCTACCTTACAACACAGGTCACACTCATGCCCACACCCACCAACACCAGCCGTTTCGTAATCCTTACCCTGCTCTTCGTGCTGGCCTGGAACTTCACCAGTTCACTCGTCGGCTGGGGATGGCCCACGGCCACGGTCATCTCGTTCGGCATGACATTACTCTATACCTGGTACGTCCTGCGACATCATGATTCCCTGCTGGGGCGGATCCTGCTCTTTGGACTGGCGACCGGCTGGACGGAACTTTTGGCCGACCGCTGGCTGGTGGATACGACCGCTACGCTGGTGTACCTGCCGGGCGGCCCGTTTGTGCTGCGTTCCCCCCTCTATATGCCCTTCGCCTGGATGGTCGTCACGACCCAACTGGGCTACATTGGCTGGTGGATGGGGAAACGGTGGGGGCTGGCGACCGCCTCGCTGCTGATCGCCCTCTTCGGCGCAATCAATATCCCGCTCTACGAGCAGTGGGCCAAAAACGCCGGCTGGTGGTACTACCACAATACCCCCATGTTGGCTAACACCCCCTGGTACATCATCGGCGGCGAATTTTTGATCGCCCTGAGTCTGCCCGCCTCAATTGCACTTTTCGAAAAGCGTCATTGGAGCCTCAGCATCGGCGCCGGAATCTGCCAGGGACTCTGGATCTGGGTCTCCTACGCCCTGGCGTTCCGGATAACAGGTTAGGGGAGGAAGCCATAAATAACTGTCTTTTGCCCTTTCATCGCATGGTCCGGTATGGAGATAGGATGATGATATAATTCCTGGGTGATGCGTGGTCGGCCAGGACCCGTTTGAGCTGAGTATATAAACCGGCCTCACGCAACGCCGCAACGAATAGCTTTTAAACAAGTAATTTGGTGAGTTACGTCCAAATGCATTTTAAGTTTCTCGTAGCGCCGTAGCGTCGTTGCATGAAACATGATTTATGTTGGTTTCGGTGTCACAAACAGGGAGGAAAAATATCGTGTCGAAACTCCGCGTCCAAAGCTTCTCAATTTCAATTGACGGTTACGGTGCCGGTCCGAACCAGGATCTCGGGAATCCGCTTGGCGTGAAGGGCCCCGCGTTGATGGAATGGTTCTTCCACACGCGCCTGTGGCGGCAGATGTACGGCGAAGGCAACGGTGAAACTGGCATCGATAACGACATAGCGGAACAGGGCTTTTCCGGGATCGGCGCCTGGATTATTGGTCGCAACATGTTCGGTCCTGTGCGAGGGGAATGGCCGGACGAGAGCTGGAAGGGATGGTGGGGCGAAGAACCACCCTATCACACGCCAGTCTTCGTGCTGACGCATCATGCCCGGCCGCCGCTTACGATGGCGGGGGGTACGGTGTTTCACTTTGTCACGGAAGGTATTCAGGCCGCCTTGGAACAGGCGACCGCTGCTGCGGGTGGCGAAGATGTCCGCCTGGGCGGTGGTGTCGCCACTATTCGCCAGTATCTGCGCGCCGCCCTGATCGACGAGCTGCATCTCGCCATCAGCCCGGTCTTGCTCGGTTCCGGGGAGCATCTCCTGCGCGACATCGATCTGTGTGCGTTGGGTTATGAATGCGAGAAATACGTCGCGGGCGAACGCGCGGCCCACGTCTTTCTGCGCAGATGCCGGTGAGCTCATGCTTGACTCTTCAGCCCCCAAGGCAAAAACCTCCGACACCTATCTCGCCATCTACGCGGTTGTCAGCCGTATCCCCGAGAAGAGTGTGGCAACCTATGGCCAAGTTGCCAGCCTGGCTGGGCTGCCAGGGCGGGCGCGCCTCGTGGGGTACGCCCTGAACGCTCTTGCGGGCAGGTCAAGCGTTCCCTGGCACCGGGTCGTCAATGCCCAGGGGCGCATCAGTCCCCGCTCCTGCGGCAGCGAAGCGGCAACGGAACAACGCTTGCGTCTCGAACACGAGGGAGTCAGCTTTGACGTCAGCGGCCGTATCCCGCTTGAGCGGTTTCTATGGCGGCCGTAGTTTGAGGAGAGGGATTGAAAGGAAACAGGCTGCTTAATTGGCATACAACGCCAATAAGCAGCCCATTCATTTTTAACATACCTTAAACAGTAACTACCAGGTCTGGGTAATCGAATCGGGAGCAACAGCCAATGTGGCGCGCAACCAATCGAACTTGGACTTCAGCAGATCAAAATCCGGTCCGGAGGTAATAAATGCCGCTTTGCCCTTGATCAGGAACCCGGCACCCGGTCCATGCAGGCCCTGTACCTTGCTGCTCCCCAGGGTGATCAAAACTTCCGGATTAAAAACGATGTTAGCCTCGGTATGATGCATGTATCCGGCAGGGATGAGCAAACGGCCGTCGGCAGAGATGCGGAGGTAACTGTTCCAGGTATTGACCATGTGCGGCCCATCCTGGCCTAACGTAGCGATGGCGACTACGCCATCCTGTTTGAGTACTTCCAGCAATTTTTCGGGAATCATCGTTATTTCCTCCTGTTATGTGGCGATTGTACAGTCTTACTCTATGATTGGAAATGCATAAAAAGGGGCTAACGGGTTAGAAATAGAAAATGTAGACGCGACCCCTTGGGGATATTACATGCCGCTGGCGTAGAGAATGGTAACGGCTGAATTATGAAGATTGAAAAGTTGATTTCATAATGCAACCTTCATAATTGCTGTTCAAGTTGCTGCCGGGGGTGAATTTGAGTGGCGGCTATGCCGGAAGTGTAGGGGTAGGGCAAGGTGTTTACAGGATAAATGTTCCGTTTGGGGGGATGAGCGGTTCACGCGCGTACGCGCGTGAACCGCTCAATAGGGAGTTGGCTGAGTAGAACAATACAGGAGTTCTCATGGGAACGTGGGGCAACAAGATAAAGCAAGATGACTTTGTAAGAGATGTCATTGACTCCTTCATTTCTAAACTGAAAGATACTCAGGATCTCAGACAATCTAGCGACTCCGTACTTAAAGAATACACCGCTGAAGCTGATGACCCAGATGATGGGCCTCTGTTATGGCTCGGACTTGCTGAGGCACAGTGGCAGTTCGGCTCTGTGACAGCCAATGTCCTAGCAAAGGTAAAAAACGATTTCGCTAAAAACCGAGGACTCGACAGGTGGGAAGAGCAAGGTAAGAAGGCGCTTGAAGGGCGGAAACGAGAGATTGAGGGTTTTATCCAAAAAATCGAGTCTCCAAATCCCAAACCCAAAAAACTCCCGAAATTAACAATTCGCAAGCCAGTGTACGAAGAAGGAGACTGTCTTTCAATATCTCTCAACAACGGTCTTTTTGCCGCTGCAATCGTACTCAGTGCCGATAACAGTGAACTTGAATATGGCAAGAACCTGATTGGCCTCCTTAACTTTCTTTCCGAACACGAGGCAACTCCCGCTGATTTTGAGAAACGAGAGTGGTTGACGCTGACTCACCATAGCTGGAAGAGTGAGCAAGAGATCGCATGGTATGTGGCAGTAGGTCACAAAAAAATTAAGGACATGTTCAAAATCGTTGGGAAGACTGTTATCCGGAGAGCAGACCCGAAAGATGCTAGTTTCTATAAGGGATGGGGCGGCTTAGCAGAGCAAGTTGTCATTCAGAGGGAATGGGACAAAGAGCGCAGCCAACAATCGGCGGCAGACGAGCTTCGCTGACGCTTCGCCGCTGCGCCTCATTACCGTTGGTCGAAAAATATTTACACACGAGGATAAAATGACTCATAAATTACTACTTATTGACTTCGAGAACGTTCAGCAAGTCGATTTAAGCCGCCTTGGTGACAACTTTCAGGTTGTGATCTTTGTTGGTTCTAGCCAAAAGAACGTGCCTCTTGATCTTGTCGCAAGCGCACAAAAGCTAGGCGAGCGAGTTGAGTGGCAACGTGTCGAGGGAAATGGCAGCAATGCTCTTGATTTTTACATCGCTTGCCAACTTGGACGCGTTATTGAAAAGTCGCCCAGTCTTCATTGCATAGTTCTATCCAAAGACAAAGGCTTTGACCCATTGCTACGACACCTGAACAAAAATGGTTTGAAGTGCAAACGCATAAACAGCTTGCTTGAACTTGAGCCAAAAACCGCTACAACCGAAGAACCAAATTATAAAAGGGTGTTCGAGCTTTTGAGCAAATCTGACAAGAAGGCGAGGCCACGCAAGCGATCCACACTGTTCAAACACATCTCAGCAATGTTTCAGAAGAATATTACTCAAGGCGACGTCGATCGAATCATCGACATACTCTTCGCCAACAAGATGATCTCGGAAACCAACAACACCATCACCTATGAATTTTGAGATACTCAACCGAGTGGAAGGAAGGGTTAACGCTCCATTTGAAAAGCGTAACGAGAAGAGGATTGCCAACATGACAGCTGGACACCGCCTGCCCGAAAAGGCCGGGCAAGCAGGTCAACTGCCGAGCCGTTAGGCGTATATGCGTCTTGAAACATCAACAACGCAAAAAGAAAGGAACTGTATGAAGGCCGTTATGGAACCGCGAATCAGCATAATCACGCTCGGTGTGACCGATTTCATTCGTTCGATTCACTTCTATCGCGATGGTCTTGGCTGGCCTACTAACGCCAGCGACAGCTCCGACATAGCTTTTTTCAATACAACCGGGACACATTTTGCCATTTACCCGCTCCAAAAGCTCGCCGAGGATATTTCGCCGGCGTTAGTGCCAACGCGCTCAGGCTTCAGCGGTATCACGTTCACCCATAACGTACGCACCCGTGAGGAGGTTGCCCGTGTTCTCGCCCACGCCGAAGCTGCAGGTGCCGTTATCGTCAAACCTGCACAGGAGGTCTTCTGGGGCGGGTATAGCGGTTACTTTAGCGACCCGGACGGATATTATTGGGAGGTTGCTTTTGCACCGGGATTTCAGTTTACAGCAAAGGGTTTCCTCATTCTCGACGAATGACACAACCACCCGCAATGCCTGACACTGTGCCGGAGCCAACGGCCAACGCAAATCCATGAAGGGCTCGATGATCATGAACGCCATGCAGAGCCGGATGATACTGCTGCTGTCCCTTTTGATCATGGGAACGCTGACCCGCGAGGTGCGGGCGATGCCGGCGGCGCCGGTTGTGCACCGGCTGCGGCAGCCGGATGGCCTCAACTTCGGGGCCCGGCAGTGGGGCGACGAATTCCGGTCCGGCTGGGAGAGCGAGGACGGCTACAGCCTGTTCTTTGATGCGCAGTCGTCGGCCTGGACCTATGCCGAGTTGAGCCAGGGCGGTGACCTGAAGAGCAGCGGACACTTGGTCGCCAGGGATACGCCGACCGGCATAACCAAGGGATTACGGCCGCTAAATATTAGGGACGTGACCCGCAGGGCACAGCCATTCGCTACCCGCAGTCCGCTGCCCGCCAGTCAACCGTCCTGGGCGCCAGGTTCGTCCATGGCGCTTGGCGCCCCGCCTCAGATCAGCCGCAACATCCCGGTGATCCTGATCAACTTCAGCGATACCACAACCTCCTATAGCCAGGCGGATTTCACCTCCCTGCTCTTCGGGAGCGGCGGTTGGAGCTTCAAGGATTATTACGAAGAGGTTTCCCGTGGCGCCTTCACCGTCAGCCCCGGTTCCGGCAGCGTGCAGGGGTGGTACACTGCACTCAATGGCCATGACTACTACGGTCAGCCCAGCGGCTGGGGGCCGCCGGACAAGTGGCCCGGCGACCTGGTCTACGAAGCGGTCGCGCAGGCCGATGCGACCCTTGATTTCTCGGAGTACGACGTCGATGGCGACTGTCTGGTGGATGTGGTCGCCGTCGTTCATCAGGGCACGGCCCAGGAGGCCAGCGCCGTGAGCGGAGATATCTGGTCCCAGAGCTGGTCGTTGGCCATCACCCATGCCTATGGCCTGGGGCACCACGGCCCCTATACCAGCAATGATCTCTGCCGGGCCGATCCCTCCCGCTTTATGGTGGTCGACGACTACATCCTGATGCCCGAGACGCTCCCGGCCAGCTTGGGTTCGGGGATGACGACGATTGGCGTGTTTGCCCACGAATACAGTCATGTCCTGGGGCTGATCGATCTCTATGACTCGAAGCATCCGCCGACCTCGGAGGGGATCGGAAATTGGAGTCTGATGGCCTCCGGTTCCTGGGGCAAGGCTGCTAGGCTCGGTGACCGCCCCAGCCACCCGGATCCCTGGAGCAAGCTGGCTCTCGGCTGGATCGAGCCGACCCGGATTACCAATAGTGAAGCGGGAAAGACACTGCCGGCGGTGGCGGGGAGCGGGCAGGTGTGGCAGTTCCGTGAGGGGAGCCCGGTCACGGGCGGGGAGTATTTCCTGCTGGAGAACCGCCAGCAGAGCGGCTTTGACGCGACGCTGCCCGGCGCCGGGATGCTGCTCTGGCATATCGATGAATCCCGCAGCGGCAACTCGTCCGCGTGGTATCCCGGATGCGACAGTTGCTCATCCCACTACAAGGTGGCCCTGGTCCAGGCGGACAACAACTACGACCTGGAACACAAGACCAACCGGGGGGATGGTGGCGACCCGTTTCCGGGCAATACCGACCGGCGCGGCATCAGCCATCTGACGGCTCCTCCCAGCCGACTCTACAACGGTGATCCGGCTGGTTTTGCGCTGGGCACGATCAGCGATTCCGGGGCGCTGATGAGCGCCGATATCACCCTGGCGGACGGGGTGCCACCGGTCACAAGCATCACGGCTACGCCGGCGCTGTTGTCAAACAGCAGCTCGGCCAGCTTCAGTTTTTCCGCCGGCGAGTCTGCCAGCTTCGAATGTCGCCTCGACACGGGCAGCTTTGCTCCCTGTAGCAGCCCGCTGACGATTGGCGGTCTGGGGGATGGGCCCCACAGTTTCAGCGTGCGGGCCACGGACCCGAGCGGCACCCTGGAGACAAACCCTCCTGTTTTCAGTTGGATAATCGATACGCTGCCGCCTGAAACCTCGCTCAGCGCGACACCGCCGGTGGTTACCGCGGACGGGTGGGCGAGTTTTTCATTCAGCGCCAGCGAAACGGGGGTCCTATTTGCCTGTTCCCTGGATAACGCCGCCTGGGTCGCTTGCAGCAGCACCTTCAGCGTCAGCGGGTTGGCGGAAGGTGCCCATACGTTTGCCGTGCGGGCCAGTGATCCGGCCGGCAACGTGGACCCGACCCCGGCATACTATTCCTGGAACGTGGTCCATAACGTCCTGCGCAGCCTGTCCGGGCAGCCGGACAGCTATTATCTGACCCTGGGAGCGGCGCTTGCTGGTGTAGCGCCTGGCAATTCCGTCCTGCTGCGGGCCCGGGCAGCCGAGATCTCCGAAAATCTGCTGCTGGACGGCTGTGCAAACGTCGCCGTGCAAGGGGGCTTGGTGGCAGATTTCAGCACGCCTGTCGGAAAAACCGCGCTATGTGGTTCTGTAACCGTCAGATGCGGCAGGCTCGGAGTGAACGGCCTGATCATCCGCCAGAATGTAACCATCGGACCCTGACTACCATTTTCAGCAGACCAATTCACACCCCGTGGAGCACCTCCTCATGGATCAACAAAAATATGAACTCCTGGTTTCACGGTTGGAAGGAAAGGCCGTGGAAAACCGGAATAAATACTTGGCCTCGGTAATCGCGGTGGCGCTGCTCGGTTTCCTGATCCTCGGCGTGGCACTCTTCTTCTCGCTGCTGGCGGCACTGCTCCTGGTCGGGATCGTGCTGCTGGTCGTTTTTTCCGGCGGCAAGCTGCTACTCTTTTTGGGCGGTCTCGGCAAGCTCGTGCTCCTGCTGGCGCTGCCGGCCTGGACCATGGTCAAGAGTTCCCTGACGATCCTGTTCAGCCGCTTCCCCGCACCAACCGGACGGGAGTTGAGTCGCAACGAGGCGCCGGCGCTCTTTGCCAGGCTCGACGAACTGCGCAGCCGCATGGCCGGGCCGCCGATTCACAAGGTCCTGCTGCGGGACGAGCTGAACGCAGCCATCGTCCAACAGCCGCGCTTTGGCCTGATCGGCTGGGAGGAGAACTATCTGATCCTGGGCTTGCGCCTGCTCTGTTCTCTCACCGAAAATGAGGCCTTGTCGGTCGTGGCCCACGAATACGGCCATCTCTCGGGACATCACAGCCGCCTGGGCGGCATCATCTATCGTTTCCGGGCCGCATGGGGACGGATCCAGCAGCTCTCGGAACAGTGGGATGACCTGGGTTCGCGCCTGATGGCCCGTTTGCTGGGGTGGTACGCCCCCTACTTCAACGCCTACACCTTCGTTTTGGCCCGCCAGACCGAATACATCGCCGACCGGACCGCCGTGGAGATCGCCGGCCGCACGGACACTGCCCAGGCCCTGATGCGGCTCATTATGCTGGACGGCTTCGAGCTGGAGATCTTCTGGCCCGCGATCAACCGGCTGGTGGCCGACGCTCCTCAGCCGCCGGCCAGCCGCTATTCACTATGGGCCCAGTCGCTGCGAACCCAGCTGGACGAAAGCAGTTGTAGTCGCTTCCTGCAGGCGGCCGGCCAGCGCACGACCGATCATCTGGACACCCATCCCTCGCTCAGCGACCGGCTGGCGGCCCTGGGGAGCGGCATTGGCGACGGGAGCGCCAGGGGACTCCTGGAATCGCTGACAGTCACGGCAGCCGAAGCCTGGCTTGGCGCAAGCCTGCCCACCATCCAGGCCGAGTTTGACGCTGTCTGGCGGGAGGATATCGCCGAAGACTGGCATACGCGGCACAGCTATCTGCTGGAACGCCGCACCCGCTTTGCGGAGCTGGATGCACTGTCCAATCCTGATGTCGCCCAACAGTGGGAACGTATCCGCATCATCGAAGATCTGCAGCTGAAGTATGACCTGTTGCCGCTCTTGAACCGGGTGCTTGCAAGCGATGCGGGGCACCTGGAGGCCCGCTATCGTCGCGGGGCCCTCTTGCTGCGGCGTAATGATGAGAGCGGCATCGCTGATCTGGAGTTTGCCATGGCGCGGGATGCGGATGCCATTTTGGGGGGCTGCGAGCTGGCCTGGAAATTCTACGAGTTGCGCAATCCCGAGTTGGCCAGGCGTTACCTGGAACGCTGGAAAGAGCGCACGGCGCACCAGCAGCGGGTCCAGACAGAACTGGCCAGCTTGAAGGGTGATGCCACCCTGGCGCGGGCCGAGCTGGATGAAGAGAGTCTGGAGGCGATCCGGGCCATCCTGCGGCGCGCGGGCAAACATATTCGCAAGGCCTATATCCTGCGCCGGATTTTGAAGATAGACAACAGTGTGGGGGATCATGTGCTGGCCTTCGAAACCAGCTGGTTCAGCATTGGTGACAGGGGCGCGCAAACCGTAAGGCGGCTGGCCGGGGAGGAGTACCCCCAGCGCATGTTTATCGTGCACCTCGGATCGCCCACCTTCAAACGTTTCCGCAAGAGCATCAAACGCCTGGGGATTGAGCCGATAGAGTGGTGACGGGGAGCGCGCCGGAGATTAAGAGGTAGAAAAGGAACACCGTGGAAATTATTGTCGAAATACTCCTGCAACTGTGCGGTTTCCTACTCGAAATTTTCGGGGAGGCCCTGTTGCAGGGCGCCTTCGAGCTCTTGGCGGAACTGGGTTTTCACGGCCTGGCCGAACCCATCAAACGCCGGGGACCGCTCAACCCGTTTTTGGCCGCTGTCGGTTATCTGCTCTACGGAGCCATGGCCGGGGGCTTGAGTCTGCTGCTGCCCAAGCTGTTCATTGTCCCGAACGTGTGGCGTTTGGCAAACCTGATTGTCACGCCGGTCATTTGCGGCTACGCCATGGCCAGTCTCGGTCGTTTCCGGACGCGGCGGGGCTCCGCAGCCATGAGACTGGATACGTTTTCCTACGGCTACCTGTTTGCCCTGGGTATGGCGTTGGTGCGCTATGTGTGGAGGTAGAGGGATGATGTACGTCAGCGACATCCGGTCTCCGTTCAACAAAAACATAAACCGGTCAAGACAACTAAACTTTCCCGGATCATGTTGTAAAAATTCAAACCACGTAACTCAGCGAGAACTACGATATGCCGATTAATGGAGCTGGCGATACAAAGCAAACCCGGCCAGGAAGCTGGTTTATGTACCTGTTCCTGTCGATCTTCATCATCGTTGGAAGCGGCTGCCTAATCTATGCTCCAATCAAGCTGGTAAAGACGGCCCTGTTCATCAGGAGTGCCGCAGTGACGAGCGGCACAGTGACCGATCTTCACGCAAGCCGAACTTCAAAATCCACAACCTATGCGCCGGTGGTGACCTTTAACGTACCCGGTGGCCGGCAGATCGAGTTTCGTTCCCAGATCAGCAGCGGCTCGTCCGATTACAGCGTCGGCGAGCAGGTGCAGGTCTATTACGATCCGCAGCATCCCGAAGCGGCCGAGATCAAGTCCTTTGTCCCGCTCTGGATGCCGGTCATCATCCTCTCGGCTCTTGGTCTCGCCTTCACCGTAATGGGCGGCGGAACCATGTATGCCATGGGACGCGGCGCCCGGGAGGCACGCCAAAAAGAGGCGGCCCTGCAGCAGGGTATGAGAGATTGGGAGACTGACCCCTCCTGGCGCTCGGATAAGATTCGGTCAGCGACCCGCCAGGAGATGTGGTTCTATTGGCTGTTCGCGGTGATCTGGAACGCGATCGCGCAACCGACGGGATTCATCGTCCTTCACGAAATGATCAATAAAGGAAACCGGCTGGCCGCCATCGGACTGATGTTTCCCGTGGTGGGGTTCTGGCTCCTCTCGGTGGCCATCCGTAAGACCCTCCAGATACGCAGGTTCGGAGAGATCGAACTGCTCATGAATCCATCGCCCGGTTCCCTGGGCGGCGAGGTGGGCGGAGTCATTGAACTTCCGGTTCCGTTCCATGCCGGGCAGGTCTTTAGCGTCTCCCTGAGTTGTCAGAACGTCACAAGGCATCACAACGGTGTCAGCGAAGAGCTGGTCTGGCAGGATGCCGGACGTGCGTTGGCCGCTCCCACCGCGACCGGCACACGGATTGCCTTCCGCTTTGCGGTTCCCGCCCAGCTCCCGCCCAGCAGCGCTGATCCGCAGGGCGCACAGCAGTGGATTGTCCGGGTCACCGCGGAGTTGCCCGGCATTGACCTGGATCGAAGTTTCCTGATCCCGGTGGTGGCAACGGATACACGGCAGTTCTCGACCCTCTCCGTGCCGTTGGTGCCCGCTCTTGAGCCGGAGTGCCAGATACCCAGCTCAATCGTGCGTATCGAGCGGCAGGCGGATCTCGTTACCTTCCGTTATCCGCCTCGTCGCAATCTGAAGAGCGGTCTGGTAATCGCTCTGGTTGGGGGCTGGTTTCTATTCTTCACCTACCTGTTTGTTGTTAAAGCGGCGGGGGTGGGGATGGGCATCGTCATCTTAGCGATCTTTGGCCTGATCGGTCTGGCTCTGCTGCTTTCGGCCGTCTGGCTGTTCGGCAACTCCCTGGAGGTGGAAGCCGGTGCCGGAGAAATCGTCGTGCTGCGTCGTTTTCTCGGCATTCCGCTGAAAAGAGTGCGTATCCCTGCTTCGGCCCCCAAGGGGGTGGAGACGATCCGTTTTGGGGTGCTTGGCTCGGGAAGCACGGCAAAGCTCATCTTTACGGTGGCGCTTCGTCTCATGGACGGCAGAAAGATAACGGTGGGGGACGGCATTGAAGGACGGCCGCATGCCGATGCCCTGGCCCGGATCATCGCTCAAAAGTACGGGCTGGGCGTTGCCAAGTCCGATTGTGCGGATGCTCACGGGATGCAGTCCGTGCAACGGCCTCGTGCGGAGTCGCTTCACGGCATGGCGCCTGCTGGCGAAGCTTCGTCCGGCTCGGGAGCGAGTGGGGATGAGGGACTGCCGAGAGCAGTAGCCGAAGCAGGGATACGCCGGGACGGCAACCTGATGACCTGTCCGAAGTGCGGTGCGCTTCAACCAGCAGCCGATGTTTGCAACGTATGTCAGGTGATACCGTCAAAGTATCTCAAGCGGCAGGCACTGTTGGTTGAGTCGGCGCGGCCACGGGATGTCCTGGCAGCGACGGTCAGCAGACCGGGCAGGTTCCCTTTTGTCAAATTGCTCATGCTGATCGTTGGATGCCTTGTGGGGTGGTTTGTGTGGCACGGTTTCGCCAGCGTCTCAAAAGGGGACTACCAGGTGGAGTCCGGCCTGTACCGAAACGAGAAATACGGATTTGCCCTGACGGTGCCCAATGATTGGAAAATACTTACGGTGAAAGAGGCGATACAATGTTCAACGCTCCGTAATGATTATGCGGATCAGTATCTGTTTCTGGCCAGCCCGACAACGTCGGCCGAGTGTCTGCTGGTTGTAAATATTGCGGGCATCAGCCTTGATTACTTCAGGTCAGCCGGGTGGGATGGCTACGTTGCCGAAGTCGGTGGCCGTCACCCGGTAAAATTTTCGGATGTTCGTGAAATCAATGGGCTCAAGGTATATCGCGTAGGATACGAGATCGCCGGTTTTTACCGGGAAGACGTCTACTTCGAAGCCGGCAGGAAACTGATCGAACTCTATTTCTATGTTCCCAGCGATGCCAATACGTCCGGGAGGGCTGCTCAAATTCGCGGCATGCTGGAAGCCACGTTGCGAAGACTGTGACTTCGTTCAGGAGAACTCGCTGTAATAACTGGTGATCTGACGCTTTTCAGGTATGCTCTTCCGGCAGGTGAAGCAATCAAAACACGCAATCGCGGAAGGAATCTATCATGGGATATGCAGCGACGACAGCCGTATCGGCACTTGGCCTGTTCCTGGGCATGCTGCTCTGCATGGAGCTGGGGCGGCGGATCGGCCTCGTTGGTCTGGAAAGAGAGCCCGATGCGGCTCAAAAGGGGCTTGGCACGCTTGAAGGAGCGGTATTCGCCCTGCTGGGGCTTCTGATTGCCTTCACCTTCTCCGGCGCGGCGACACGCTTTGAAGAGCGTCGTCATCTGATCGGCCAGGAGGCCAACGCCATCGGCACGGCCTATCTGCGCATTTCCGTTTTGCCTGACACCACGCAGCCGGAGATGCGCGAGCTGTTCCGGAGTTATGTGGATATGCGAGTGGCTACCTACCGGAACATGGAGAACCGGGCTGAAACCAGGGCCGGGCTTGCCCGGCAGGCAGCCGTGCAGGGTGAGATCTGGTCTAAGGCGATAACGGCCTGTTACCGGCCGAATGCCCCCGCTTCCGCGGCTATGTTGTTGCTGCCGGCATTGAATGAGATGATCGATATAACCACGACACGAGTCGTGGCGACCCAGAACCATCCCCCTGCAATTATATTCATCCTCTTGGGTGGGCTGAGTCTGCTCAGTGCGCTATTGGCCGGTTACGGCATGTCCTGCCGGGGCAGGAGTTGGCTGCATGTCCTGACCTTTTCCGCCATTATTTCAATAACCGTGTTCGTGATCCTGGATCTGGAGTATCCGCGCCTGGGGCTGATCCGCGTCGATGCCGCGGACAGGGTCCTGATCGAACTCCGCCAGAGCATGAAGTAAGTGTGGAAAGCATAAGGGTACGCTGCTTCATACAGCATGGCGGCCTGGTGAAATACGAAAGTTCCGTCCCCGACATGATCGGTCATAGAAATCGTGCTGCGTCGTTTTCTCTGCATTCTGGTGAAAAATTAACATGAAAATTCGTATTGATAATCCGAAATATCATGGTAAATTTTTGATATGATACTTCGACAGACACATCTCGTACAGCTCGCCGACAAACTGGCTGATTTTCCGGTCGTGGCCCTGCTTGGCCCTCGTCAGGTCGGCAAGACAACGCTTGCTCGTCAACTGGCGGCACAGTGGCAAGGCCCGTTCAAGCATTTTGATCTGGAAGACCCAGATGATCAGGCGCGTCTCGTTGATCCCGCATTTGTTCTTCGCCCCCTGACAGGTTTGGTTGTTCTGGATGAAATCCAGCTTCGACCCGATCTGTTTCCGCTTTTGCGGGTACTGGCCGATCGAGAAGGCACGCCGGCTCGTTTTCTGATTCTGGGGAGCGCGGCGCCGGAGTTGATGCGTCATACGGCGGAGAGCCTTGCGGGCCGGGTCGCGTTTCATGAGCTGGACGGATTGGCACTGGATGAGCTGATTGCCGATCCGGCGGACTTGGCGAGGTTGGATGAACGCTGGTTGCGGGGTGGATTTCCTCGTGCCCTGCTGGCGGGCAGCAACAAGGGGAGCAAGGAGTGGCGTGAAGCCTTTATCCGCACCTATCTTGAACGGGATCTGCCGCAGCTGGGCATCAACCTTTCCGCCGTAACCATGCGGCGGTTTTGGACCATGCTCGCCCATTACCATGGCCAAACTTGGAACGGGAGCGAGTTGGGGCGGGCATTGGGGGTCAGCGACAAAACGGTTTCCCGCTGGCTTGATGTCCTTGAAGGAACTTACATGGCCTTTCGTCTGCTTCCCTGGTACGCGAATGTCGGCAAGCGCGAGGTACGGGCCCCGAAGGTATATGTGGCTGATTCGGGTATTCTGCATACCCTGCTGGGGCTGCATGAAATGGATGCCCTGCTGGCTCACCCCAAGTGCGGTGCATCCTGGGAATGGCTCATGATCCGTGAAGTGCTGCGGCGCACCGGCGCTCGGCGCGATGAGGCGTACTTCTGGGGTGTGCATACCGGCGCGGAGCTTGATTTGCTGATTCGGCAACAGGGCCGCAGTATCGGGTTTGAGTTCAAGTTGACCCGCTCACCCAAGGTAACGTCGTCGATGCGCTCGGCCCGCGAGGTGCTCGGGCTGGAAAAGCTCTATGTTGTTTGCCACGGGGCGGGTGAACCTTGGCCCTTGGCCGAAGGAATCATCGCCCTGCCGGCCATGTGCCTGGTTTCGGCGAACTGGACGCCGTGAACGGAAATTACAATGGGAACGGAATATAGATATGTGTGCGGTTCCCCTATTAACGGTGCTTTGGTTTGAAAAAAATGCCTGAGAGGATTTCCTGCGTGAACACGACTGAAGCAGCGCAATATCGCTTTTATATCCCCTACACCGTGCGTGTGGCCGACGTCAACTACGGCGGTCATGTTTCCAATGCGGCGGTGCTCAGTTTCTTTCAGGATGCCCGTATCGCCTATCTCAAACAGTTCGGCTATTCCGAACTGGATATTGGCGGTTGCGGCATGATCTTGCCGGAGGCGCATGTGCGTTATCTGGCCGAGATGTTTCTCGGGGATGAGCTGCGCATCGGGGTGCGCGTCAGCGAATTGCGCAATTCCGCGTTTGTCATGGAGTACGCGATAGAACGGGACGGGACAATGACCGCCCGGGGCACCACCAATCTGGTCGCTTTTGACTATCAGGCGCGCAAGCCGCGCCGTCTACCGGGACCGTTTCGGGATGCGGTGGCACGCTTCGAAGGAATGGGTGACGATGCGGGATGATGCCGAGCAGCAGGCGACCCCAGGTAAACAGCCGCGCATTAAGCCGCTCTGCTCACCGTAGTGTGAAATATATTCATGAGGAACATATGAGCCTAGCGAAGTACACAGTGAAATACTGTCGGTGGCTTTTGTTTCTGGCGGCGTGTATCGCGTGTGGGTGTACGAGCGGGCCGCAACCGCAGAAAGGTATCTGGCCATGGGAGTACGGAAAGGATTACGGAAATCGTCAAACCGGTGATTATATTGCCGTCAGCGGGAGTGTGGCACAATTTGGGGAGACTCCCAAGGCCGTAAAACCAATCAGGGTTGAATCCCTTGAGGCCCATTCTTCTGATGCGTATGCACCTTCCGGGACATCGAAGCCCACAACCGCCCCGGCTGTCTTGCCCAGGGACACAAAACTGGCTTCAGGCAAAAAAATACACAAAGTAACACGAGAATATGACTTCAGCGTGGCTGAAATCAAGAATGAGCCGCCATCGTATCTGCCGACAGATTCAGTCCCGACAACATACGACATAACCGCATTCAATCATGGTCAGGCTCCGGTGACGCTGATTATCGGAGTTGATCCGAATTCGTCTCAAAACCTGTCCCCTGACAAAACCCTGCCGCTCACTGCCGTTATAGCTCCGCATACGGATCAAACTGTGGTGCGAATTGGGCCTAAAGTTAAGCATGAGGCCTATAAGTTCAACTACACGTATTCATGGAGCATTGGCGACTATCGGGCGACACACCACAGTCCAGAACAGTACCGATTTCCGTTTGGAGACAACATACGGGCAATTGTCGGCCTGAGCGATAATGTCAACGCCACCCCCTATACGCGTCATGCCGTCATGTTCTCCCTGCCCGTAGGCACCCCGATACTTGCGGCAAGGAAAGGTGTGGTGATTCAGATCAAGGCGGATGACAGAGTCGATATACTTCACGACGACTCAACCGTTGCAACCTACAGCCATCTCGGAAAGATTGCTGAAGGCATAATCGTTGGCAAGATCGTTTCGACCGAAGATAGCATCGGCATCGTCGGTGTAACGGGAAGTCGAAAAGAGGCATACCTGCAGTTGAGCGTCTGGCGACCGGAGCCAGTGCCAATTGCTTCGTTAAAAACGAATTCGCCAGGTTCAGGCCTTGAACATGTTTCATTCCCGTTGGAGTTTTGCAGCACGGGCTCCAAAGAGTGCAGGGCTCTGACACAGGGCCAATCGGTATCGAGAAATTACATGGCTGGAACAACGAAACAGGGGAAACGCAAATCAAAACCAATAGCCAGGAAAGATGACCACTCGTGACACAAGAAAATGAAAAAGTCGCCTGCCTTCATGTTCGCAAAACGTGACAATTTACACACAAAGTCAAAACCTCTTATTTAACAAGGATAAAGGGGATCAAGGCGGATAAGATCAAAAACAAGACGAGAAACTTTTGGTTTTAAACCTAGCCGCCTGTTTTTAAAGGTTTTATCCTGTCAATCCTGTTCATCCCTGTAAAATGTATGTCAAATTGGATACCAAATGATTCACTACATGATTCTCGTCAAGATCATTGACCCCGAGCTGTTCACTCAATACGTCGCAGGACATCTTCCGACGCTCGCCCAGTACGGCGGAAAAGTGACGTTCCGCTCAACCGATAATAGACCCGTGTTAGGGGCACAAAAGTGGGATGTCATCGTTATGCAGGAGTGGCCATCCTCAGCCGCTTTCGATCTGTGGTGGAATTCTGAAGAATATAGACCCTGGGCAGAACTGCGTGATCTGGCAGCGGATATGACCATCATTCAATGCCAAAATAATCTGCCGAACCAGCCCGTGCCATGATGGAGCGGAACAAAACGTCCCTCATAGAGGTTTCTGTCGTGCCGGCTTTATTGCGGGGGAACTGATTGCGGCCGTCATAGCCGGTGGTATAAGCATGGAGTTTGGAGATGGACTGTGTGTCGGAGCGAGAAGCTGGTGTTTTACGGGATAAATGTTCCAGTCGGGTAGATTACCGGCTCACGTGCGCGTGAACCGGTCAATATCGAGTTAAATGAGGAACAATGAAAATCATATCGTACATTTTCTTCAGTTTAATACTATTGATTGGCCTTTGGGGTTGTGGACAATCTGCGACCATTACTTACAAGGTAATTGACGAACAAGGGTTGCCTATTGCTGAGGCTAATGTGCATGCTGGTTACTCGACAGGTGGGGGGTGGTCTGGGCAACCAGAAAGAAATCATTCTGAACAAGGAAAAACAAATGCAGATGGTTTTTTTATTTATAAAGCTAGGGTAAGAAATGAAGTTGGCGCCAAGGTGAGCAAAGATGGCTTTTATGACACATATTCTAAGACAGTAAGATTATGGGAATTCCAAACCTATAAAAGTCGAAATAATCCAATAACCCTCGTATTGAAGAAAAAAATCAAACCGGTTCCAATGTATGCAAAGCAAGTAAACACACAGTTTCCATTATCAGAAGGTACCATTGGGTATGATTTGATGGTAGGAGATTTTGTAGCGCCATACGGCGGCGGGAGTGTAAAAGATTTTATTTTTCATATTCCACCTAACAAAAATTCAAATATAAATATTACTTTTTCAAATAAGGGTGATGGTATTCAGCCATTTTTCGTTCAAAACAGAAACGCTCAAGAGTCTCGTTTAAAGTCAAATCATAACGCTCCATCTGAAGGGTACTTCAACTCTTTAATAGAAGCAGATAGTGGATGGAAAGAAAAATATGAGACTATGGGAGAGCGAGCTTGGCTAGAAGAGGTTAACTATTATTTTCGAGTCAGAAGTAAAAAGAACGGACAAGCCTTGTACGGGAAAATATATGGTTTTTTTAGAAAGTTAACATATGGAGACCCACCTAAGCCACACATTGAGTTTACCTATTATCTAAATGCTGACGGGACTAACAACGTCGAATATTCTGGGAAAAGCTTTTTTCCATCTTCCTCAGAAGTTGGTTATCAAAATCCGCCTGGAATGCCTTGAGCATTTAACTAAGCGCAGCAGCTGTCTCCGCTTCGCTCCGCAGCTGTGCTCTATCACGTTGCCAATACAGAAAAAAACGGAAACCGACATGATACAAAAATTATCAGGAGTAATGACACCATGAATTTCGATTGCATCCTACGGGAAGAACTGCCGGAGATCCTCTGCCGGATGCCGAAGGCGGAACTGCATATCCACATCGAAGGCTCGCTGGAACCGGAACTGATCTTTGAACTGGCCATCCGCAACCGGATGCAACTTCCCTATCCAAGCATTGATGCGCTGCGGGCCGCCTATGCCTTCACCGATCTGCAGAGCTTTCTGGATATCTATTATGCCGGGGCCAGCGTGCTGCAAACGGAGGCGGATTTCTTCGACATGGCCTGGGCCTATTTGCTGCGCGCCAAGGCCGATAATGTGGTTCACGCGGAGATCTTCTTCGATCCCCAGACCCATACGGCCCGGGGGATTCCCTTTGCAACCGTGATCAACGGGCTGGAGCAGGCCATTCGCCGTGGCCGGGCGGAACTGGGCTTGAGCGCCTCGCTGATCCTCTGCTTCCTGCGCCATCTCAGCGAAGAGGAGGCCATCGCAACGCTGGAAGAGGCCCTGCCGTTCCGCGACAAGTTTATCGGGGTCGGTCTTGACAGCGGTGAGCGCGGAAATCCGCCGGAGAAATTTGCCAGGGTCTTCGCCCGCTGCCGGGAGTTGGGGCTGCGGTTGGTGGCCCATGCCGGCGAAGAGGGGGCGGCCGACTACATCTACCATGCCCTCGATCTGCTGAACGCAGAACGAATCGACCATGGCGTGCACTGCCTGGATGATCCCCAGCTGGTGGCTCGTCTGGCCGAGCAACGCATCCCCTTGACGGTCTGCCCGCTCTCCAACGTGAAACTGTGCGTGTTCCCCGATCTTTCCGCCCACAACATCACCAGATTGCTGGCGGCGGGCATCGCGGCCACGATCAATTCCGACGATCCGGCCTATTTTGGCGGTTATCTGAACCAGAATTACACCGCTACCTTCGCGGCCCTGCCGGAGCTTGGGGTCCAGGAGGCCTACCAGCTGGCGCGTAACAGTTTTCAGGCCAGTTTCGTCGAGGAAAGCATCAAGGAAGAGTGGATCAGGGCGCTGGATGAATTTTTCAACCGCTATTGTTCAAGGGTAAACAGCCCTGCAAATGCCGCCTAGGCAGCCAATCCAATACACAACTAACCGTAAAAAGGAGAGAAAAAATGATACCTGTAGTGAAACAAATCGCAATCGCCATGTTCTGTATGCTGACGGTCTTGTCTGCCCTGCCTGCCGGAGCGTCTGCTGCAGCGGCACCCGATCCTGTCGAAAATGGGTGGCTGACCCGTGCCGGGATAGCCACCAAACGCCTGGCCACCCCCGGTTTGGACAAGTGCGATAGCGGGGTCGAGTTGGCCTTCCAGCAGTTCAACCCGGTAACCGCCGGCACACAGCGCAGTTTTGAGTTGATGATCGAAGTTGACAAGCAGTCAATGGTGGCTTCCTACACCTACGAGGGGCCGCGGCTGATCTCTTTTACCCTGCTGTCACTGCCGCCGGAATGGTTGGCCGTGCAGAAGCCGGACAGCAAGGGCATCAGTATCCTTGTGCAGGGCTCGGGGTGTTCGTTCGATCTCTGCACGAATGACCCCTTCGCAACGGGAGCGTGTGCCAGGTAACAGATTGCCGGAGGTCAACAGCGATGAGCTTTATCCTTGCCCTGGACCAGGGTACGACCAGTTCCCGCGCACTGGTATTCGATCATGACGGGAACGTGCGCGGGGTTGCCCAAAAGGAGTTTCGCCAGATCTTCCCCCAACCGGGACAGGTGGAGCATGACGGCGAGGAAATCTGGGCCTCCCAGTTGGGCGTGGCGGTGGAGGCCATTGCCCGGGCCGGGGTGAGCGCCGCCGATATCGCTGCCATCGGCATCGCCAACCAGCGGGAAACCACGATCGTCTGGGATCGCAGCAGCGGGAAGCCGATTCATAATGCCATCGTCTGGCAGGACCGGCGCACGGCCGGGGAGTGCGACCGCCTGCGGTCCGAGGGGTATGAACCGCTCTTCCGCGCCCGCACCGGACTCGTGCTGGACGCCTATTTCTCCGGCACCAAGCTGGCCTGGATTCTCGATCATGTCCCCGGTGCGCGCAGCCGGGCCGAGGCCGGCGAGCTGGCCTTCGGGACGATCGATTCCTGGCTGGTCTGGAACCTGACCGGCGGAGAACGGCATGTGACCGATGCCAGTAACGCCTCCCGCACCCTGCTGTTCAATATCCACAGCGGTGAGTGGGATCCGCGGCTGCTGGAGCTGTTGCGCATTCCGCCAAGGCTGCTGCCCGAGGTCGTCGCCTCCAGTCAAATCTACGGCGAGACCGCGGCCCGTTTCCTGGCCGCGCGGGTGCCGATTGCCGGGATCGCCGGCGACCAGCAGGCGGCGCTCTTCGGTCAGCTCTGCGACCGGCCCGGAATGGTCAAGAATACCTATGGCACCGGCTGTTTCATGCTCATGCACACCGGTCAGCGGCCGGTTGTCTCGACGGAGAACCTGCTCAGTACCGTGGCCTGTCGCATCGACGGCCGTAACGAGTATGCCCTGGAAGGGAGCGTGTTCGTGGCGGGCGCCGCCGTGCAGTGGCTGCGGGACGGGCTCGGCATCATCCGCAGCTCAGGGGAGGTCGAAGCGCTGGCCGCCTCGGTCCCCGACAACGGCGGCGTCTACCTGGTTCCGGCCTTCGCCGGACTGGGGGCGCCCCACTGGGACCCCTATGCCCGTGGGGCCCTGTTCGGGTTGACTCGCGGCTCCAGTGCTGGTCACATCGCCCGGGCCACCCTGGAGAGCATCGCCTTCCAGACCGCCGATCTCCTGGAAGCCATGCAGCGGGATGCCGACACCCCGTTGGTCGAGCTGCGGGTGGATGGTGGGGCGACCTCCAACGACCTGTTGATGCAGTTCCAGGCCGATTTGCTGGGTGTGCCGGTCGTACGGCCGAGTGTGCGCGAGACCACGGCCCTGGGGGTGGCTTATCTGGCCGGGCTGGCGGTCGGTTATTGGCGCGACCGGGCCGAGATCGGGCGGCTCTGGCAGGCGGAACGGATCTTTACCCCGGCCATGAAGCGGGGCCGGGCGGCGGAACTGCGCGGCCGCTGGAACCGGGCCCTGGAGCGGAGCAAGGGATGGGAAATGCCATGACGCGTGGGGAACTGCTCAAACAACTGGAAGAAGAAGCGCTCTGGGACGTGATCGTGGTCGGTGGCGGCGCTACCGGCCTGGGCACGGCGCTGGAAGCGGTCAGCCGCGGCTACCGGACCCTGCTTTTGGAACAGAGCGACTTTGCCAAGGGTACCTCCAGTCGCAGCACCAAGCTGATTCACGGCGGGGTGCGCTATCTGCAACAGGGCAACCTCAACCTGGTGCTGGAGGCCTTGCGTGAACGCGGGCTGCTGATCCGCAACGCCCCGCATCTGGTCCACAACCTCTCCTTCGTTGTCCCGATCTACGATTGGTGGGAAGGCCCCTTCTACGGGGTCGGCCTGAAACTCTACGATCTCCTGGCCGGCAAGCTGGGGCTCGGTCCGTCCCGGCTGCTCTCGCGCAAGGAGACCTTGCGCCACATCCCGACCGTGGAACCGAACGGCTTGCGCGGCGGTGTGGTCTACCATGACGGTCAGTTCGACGACGCGCGCCTGGCGATCAGCCTGGCCCGGACCATCGTCGACCTGGGCGGCGTCGCGCTCAACTATCTGGCGGTGACCGGCATCCTCGGGGAAGGGGGGCTGGTGGCGGGGGTCATGGCGCACGACGGGGAAAGCGGTCGCGAATTCCTGATCAAGGGGCGGGTGGTGGTCAATGCCACCGGTCCCTTTGTCGACGGCCTGCGCCGGATGGTTGACCCGGCTGCGCGGACGATGATCAGCCCCAGCCAGGGTGTGCATCTCGTGCTGGATGGCTCGTTTCTTCCCGGTGACAGTGCCATCATGGTGCCCCATACCGATGACGGGCGGGTGCTGTTCGCGGTCCCCTGGCATGGCCGCACCATTGTCGGCACCACCGATACCCCGGTGGCGGCGGCCAGCCTCGAACCACGGCCCCTGCCGGAAGAGATCGAATTTCTGCTAACCCACGCCTCGCGCTACCTGACCCGCCACCCGTCAGCCGCTGACGTGCTGAGCGTCTTCGCCGGCATCCGCCCGCTGGTGCATAGTGACGATGTTACTGCTACCGCCTCCCTTTCCCGCGATCACACCCTGCTGGTGGAGAGCAGCGGGCTGGTGACCATTGCCGGCGGCAAGTGGACCACCTACCGCAAGATGGGGGAGGATACGGTCAACGCCGCTGCCCAGGTCGCCGGGCTGGAGGAGCGGCCCTCGGTCAGCGCCGATCTGCATCTCCACGGCTGGCAGGAAGGGGGCGCCCCGGGCGACCCGTGGCAGGTCTACGGCAGTGATGCCGCGGCCCTGGAGTCCCTCTTGGCCGAGAACCCCGCCTGGCGCGAGGCGCTGCACCCGGCGCTTCCCTACTGCCGGGGAGAGGTGCTCTGGGCCGTACGCCAGGAATCGGCGCGGACGGTGGAAGATGTGCTGGCCCGCCGCACCCGGGCGCTGCTCTTGGATGCCCGCGCCAGCATGGCCGCCGCGCCGGCGGTTGCCGAGTTAATGGCGGCTGAATTGGGCCGGGACCGTGCCTGGCAGGATCAACAGGTCGCCGCCTATGGTGAACTCGCCCGCGGGTATCTGGTGGAGTGCTTTTGAACTTGGAGCAATTCAGATATGATCCACAACAGGCATGTTCTAAAATCCCGCCGAAAAGAGTTGCGTAACAATTCCACCTCTGCTGAAAAACTGCTCTGGAGCATGTTGCAGCATAGAAATCTTGGCGGTTATAAATTCCGGCGACAACACAGTGTCGGGGCATACATCATTGATTTTTACTGTCCTTCGGAAAAGCTGGCAGTTGAACTTGACGGCGACTCGCATTTCACTGACGAAGCTATTGAATATGATCTTGAAAGAACAGCATATCTGAATACGTTGCAAATAAGAGTGTTACGGTTTCTGAATACTGATGTTTACAATAATCTGAATGTTGTTTGTGAGCGGATTTTAGAGGAAATTAAAGGCGAAAAACTTACCACCCCCGGCCCCTCCTAAAATAGGAGGGGGGCTCTAAAAGCCCCCTCCTTCCTTATAAGGAGGGGGTTGGGGGTGGTGGGGTAAAGAATGAGGTTTGATGTATGCGAATAGCAATTGTGGGCGCGGGTGCGCTGGGACTCTACTACGGTGCGCTGCTGCAGCGCAGCGGCCAGGATCTGCATTTTGTACTGCGCCGGGATTTCGAGGCCGTCTCCCGGGGCGGCTTGAAGGTCTTTTCGATCAACGGCAATTTCGAACTGCCCGAGGTCCAGGTCTATCGTAGGGCAGAGGCGATCGGCCCGGTGGACCTGGTGCTGGTCGGCTTGAAGACCTTTGCCAATGACAGCTATGCCGAGCTGATCACGCCGCTGGTGGGGGAGGGGACCCAGATCCTGACCCTGCAGAACGGTCTGGGCAACGAGGAGGCGCTGGCGGAGCTGTTCGGTGCGGAGCGCATCATCGGCGGGGTGGCCTTTCTCTGCTCCAACCGGGGGGAACCGGGTGAAGTGCATCACCTGGGCGCCGGCCGGATCATCCTCGGCGAGTATTGCCGTATGGATCATAAACGGGTCGAGGAGCTGGCCGACATGTTTGTCAGCGCCGGTGTCGATTGCCGGGCGACGGCAGATCTCAAGCGGGCCCGCTGGGAGAAGCTGGTCTGGAACATCCCCTACAATGGCCTCTGCGCCCTGCTGATGCAGCCGGTCGATCGCTTGATGGCGATTCAGGCCAGCAGGGCTCTGCTGCGGGAGATCATGCTGGAGGTGATCCGGGCCGCCAATGCCCAGGGATTGACTACGCCGATCCCTGAAGGGTATGCCGAGAGCATGCTGGCGTTTACCGACAACATGGGCGTCTATAAGCCGTCCATGCAGATCGACCGCGAGGAGGGGCGCCAGCTGGAGATCGGCGCCATATTCAGGACACCGCTGAAATTCGGCGCCGGACAAGGGGTTGCCATGCCGCGGGTGGAGATGCTGGCGACACTCCTGGAACAGCTGCTCTGAAGCGGGCAGTTGCGTTACCAGGCTTCTCTGGTATGGTTAAAGCTGTAAATCGTTGCAACTAATTGGAGGCACTGCAGTGCAGGAACTATCCCACGGAAAGAAGCCGGCCGTCAGTAAAACAAACAGCGCCGAGGAATCGACAGCGGCTCCGGCCAAGCCGACCGGCCGGCGCTCTGCAAAAAAGAAGGCGGCTGTTGCCGCTCTGCCCCCCATTGTTGGCGAATCTGCCCCGCAATTCGATCTGAGCGACAGTGAATGGTACCTGAATCGTGAATTGACTTGGCTGGAATTCAACCAGCGCGTCTTGCATGAAGCGGAAGATCCGCGTATCCCGTTGTTGGAACGTCTGAAATTTCTGGCCATCGTCAGTGCCAATCTGGATGAATTTTTCATGAAACGCATCGGCGGCCTCAAACAGCAGATCGGGGCCGGCCTGCGCGAGCTGACCCTGGATGGTCGCACACCCCGTCAGCAGGTAACCGAATGCCATGCGGTCATCCGCGAGCTTGAGGCCCGCAAGGAATTGGCCTATCACACCGTGCTCGGGCTGCTTGAGGAGAAGAACATCCTGATCGAGTCCTACAGCTCGATCACGGCCAAGGAGAAGAAGGCGCTGCGCGAGTTTTACTATACGAATATCTTTCCGCTCTTGACCCCCCAGTCCATCGACCCGGCCCACCCCTTCCCGTTTATTTCCAACCTGTCGCTCAACCTGCTGGTGGCGCTGCGCTACCCCAGGGAACGGACGATCTCCCTGGCACGGGTCAAGGTGCCGGTCGGCCTGGGGACGCCCCGGCTGATCAGGGTCGGCAAGGGGGATCATTTCGTCTGTCTGGAAGATGTGATGATGAATAACCTGGATATGCTCTTCCCGGGGATGGAGATCGTTTCCTGCGAACTGTTCCGCGTGACCCGCAACGCCAATACGGAAAAGGACGAGGAGGAAGCCGACGATCTGTTGGCCATGATCGAGTCGGAGCTCAAGGAACGCAAGTTCGCGCCAATCGTTCGTCTGGAGATCGTGGCCGGCATGCTGCCGCTGCATCGCGGGCGTCTGGCCTCGGAACTGGCCCTGGATGAAGAAAACGATGTCTTTGAGGTCTCGGGCATGCTGGCCATGCGTGATCTGTTCGAGTTGACCCGCCTCGATTACCCCCGGCTGCATGATGCTCCCCATCATCCCATTGACCACCCCCAGCTGCACTCGCGGCGCAATATCTTCCATATTATCCGCGACGCCGGATCGATCCTGTTGCAGCATCCCTACGAATCTTTCTCTACCTCGGTTGAGCGTTTCCTGCGCGAGGCGGCCGTCGATCCCAAGGTGCGCGGCATCAAGATGACCCTCTATCGCACCTCGGCCGAGAGCCGGATCATCGATGCCCTGGTGCTGGCCGCGCAGAACGGCAAACAGGTCGCGGTGGTGGTGGAGCTGAAGGCCCGTTTCGATGAAGCCACCAACATCCGCCTGGCGGAACGGATGGAAGAGTCCGGCGTCCACGTCACCTACGGAGTGGTGGGCCTGAAGACCCATTGCAAGGTGATCATGGTGGTGCGCCAGGACTATTCCGGCCTGCGCCGCTATGTGCATATCGGCACCGGCAACTATCACGCCGATACGGCCCGTATCTACAGTGATGTGGGGCTTTTGACCTGCGACCAGACAATCGGCCAGGATGTGACCGAGCTGTTCAACTATCTGACGACCGGTTTCATGGCCAAACGCAATTATCAGAAGATTTCGCCGGCGCCCCGGCTGCTTAAAAAGACCCTCTTGGCGGCCATCGAACGTGAGATGGTCCAGCACGCCAAGAGTGGTGACGGCCTGATCCAATTCAAGATGAACGCGCTTGAGGATGGCGATATTGTCAAGGCGCTCTACCGCGCCTCCATGGCCGGGGTAACCGTGGACCTGATCGTGCGCGATACCTGCCGCCTGCGCCCCGGCATTGCCGGTCTCTCCGAGCATATCCGCGTCATCAGTGTGGTTGGACGTTTCCTGGAGCACGCCCGCATCTACTATTTCAGAAACAACGGGGCGGACGAGTATTTTATCGCCTCGGCCGACGCCATGAAGCGCAATCTGGAAGCCAGGGTTGAGGTGCTCTGTCCGGTAGAACCTCCTGAATTGAAAAAGGAGCTGCGGGCGATCTTCGATACTCATCTCTCCGACCAGTGCTCGGCGTGGGATATGCAGTCCGATGGCAGCTATCTGCAGCGCAGGTCGAACACGGATACGCTTCCTTGCGGAAGTCATTACAGTATGATCGAGCGTTCCTTGAAACGTCTCAAGGAGTCACTCAAACAAAAGAAAAAGGTAAAAACCAAGATAAAGGTGTGATGTATACATTTTTAAAACGGTTTTCCTGACCGATATACTCGTGTATATAATTGATTCAACCCTTGCAATTCCTGCAATAGCAGGCATTGCATTTTTTTTTGCTCCAGCAAAATTATATTGAAAAAATATTAAAAAATTATTGCAATAAAACGCATTTATATTATACTGACAATAATCTTTATTTTAACAAATAGGTAGTGAGACATGTATTTTACTCCAGCACAGAAAGGGGCACTGCATGAGTAAAACCAAGCCGGAAGAAAGTGATGTAGTGGTAACTCACAATTTAGACAAGGAAGATGGTTCGATCGGTGAAATGCTTCGTAAGCGTGGCGTATCCCGACGTGATTTTCTCAAGTTCTGTTCGGTGATGACGGCGGCAATGGCGCTGCCGGCATCTTTTGCGCCGAAGGTGGCCCAGGCCCTGGACGAGGTCAAGCGTCCGACCCTGGTCTGGCTGGAGATGCAGAGCTGCACCGGCGATTCCGAGGCGCTGCTCCGTTCGGCCAATCCGACTGTGGCGGAAATTATTCTCGATATCCTCTCCGTCGATTATCACGAGACCATCATGGCCGCTGCCGGTCATCAGGCCGAGGAGGCGCTGGATAAGACCATAGCAGCATTCAAGGGCAAATACATCTGCGTCATCGAAGGCTCGATTCCAACCAAGGATGGCGGTGTCTACGGCAGTACCGGCGGCAAGTCGCATCTTGAACGGGCCCGCCAGGTCAGTAGTGGCGCTTTGGCTACCATCGCGGTCGGCACCTGTGCCTCCTATGGCGGCATCGGCGCAGCCGTTCCCAACCCGAGCGGCGCGGTCGGCGTCATGGAAGCCGTACCCGGAGCGACCGTCATCAATCTGCCCGGTTGCCCGGTCAATGCCGACAACCTGACCGCCACCATCGTTCATTATCTCGTCTTCGGCAAGATCCCGGCCCTGGACAGCCATGGCCGTCCCCTGTTTGCCTACGGCAAGCGCATTCACGATAACTGCGAGCGTCGTCCGCACTTCGATGCCGGGCAGTACGTGGAACACTGGGGTGACGACGGGCACCGCAAGGGGTTCTGTCTCTACAAGATGGGCTGCAAGGGACCGGCGACCTTCCACAACTGTCCGACCCAGCGTTACAATGAGAAGACCAGTTGGCCGATTGGAGCGGGTCATCCCTGCGCCGGCTGTTCCGAACCCGGATTCTGGGATACCATGGGGCCGATGTATAAACGTCTGCCGAATGTGCCGGGCTTCGGCATCGAGGCGACCGCCGACAAGATCGGCGTGGGATTGGTGGCCGGAGCAGCCGCGGGCTTTGCCGTACATGGCGCTTTGAATGCCCTCAGAAAAGACAAAGAACCCAGCGACGAAACCAAGGAGGGTTAGGATATGGCGAAAATTGTTGTTGACCCGATTACCAGGATTGAAGGGCATCTGCGCATAGAGGCCGAGGTGAATAACGGCGTGATCAGTGATGCTTGGAGCTCGGCCACCATGTTCCGCGGCATTGAAAAAATCCTTCGCGGACGCGATCCACGTGATGCATGGTTCTGGACCCAGCGTTTCTGCGGCGTCTGCACCACTGTGCATTCCATTGCCTCGGTGCGCGCCGTTGAAAACGCACTCAAGATCAAGATTCCACCCAATGCCGAGCTGATCCGCAATATCATCATCGGCATCCAAAATGTGCAGGATCATGTGATCCATTTCTATCATCTGCACGCCCTGGACTGGGTCGATATCACCTCCGGCCTCAAGGCCGATCCGGTCGCGACCTCCAAACTGGCCGCCTCTCTGTCGGACTGGCCCAACAACTCCCCGACCTATTTCAAGGCGGTCCAGGACAAGGTCAAGGCCTTTGTCGCCTCCGGGCGTCTGGGACCTTTTGCCAACGCCTATTGGGGACATCCGGCTTACAAGTTGCCGCCCGAGGCCAATCTGATGGCGACTGCCCACTACCTGGAAGCGCTGGAATGGCAGAAGGACGTGATCAAGATCCACGCCATCCTGGGCAGCAAGAATCCCCATCCCCAGACCTTCTTGGTGGGTGGCATGGCGATTCCCATTGATCCCGATTCACAGAATGCCCTCAATGCGGACAAGTTGATCGAAATCAAGCGTCTGCTGAAAAAGGCCCAGGACTTCGTCGAAAAGGTCTATATCCCCGATCTGCTGGCCGTGGCCTCCTTCTACAAGGATTGGGCCGCCATCGGCGGTGGCGTCGGCAATTACATGTGTTACGGCGAGTTTCCCGATGCCAGCGGAAATCTCTGGTTCCCGGCCGGGGCCATCCTGAACAAGGATCTCTCCAAGGTGATCGCGGTCGATCAGGGCAAGATCGCCGAGTACGTGGATCATTCCTGGTTCGATAATTCCGCCGGGGCCGGCAAGGGGCTGCATCCCTTCGACGGTGAGACCGAGGTGCGCTACACCGGGCCCAAGCCCCCCTATGAGCACCTCGATACGGATGCGAAGTATTCCTTCGTCAAGTCGCCGCGCTATGACGAGAAATCGATGGAGGTCGGTCCGCTGGCCCGGGTCCTGGTGGCCTATGCCTCCGGTCACAAGGAGACCAAGGCCGTTGTCGATCTTGTCCTGGGTAAACTGGGTGTCGGTCCTGAAGCGCTCTTCTCGACTCTCGGACGTACTGCGGCCCGCGGTGTCGATTGCCTGCTGGTTGCCCGGCAGACACCCAAGTTCCTCGATGAACTGATCGGGAACATCTCCAAGGGCGATTACCGTATTCATGCCAATGAAAAGTGGGAACCCTCGGATTGGCCGGCAGAGGCACAAGGCTACGGCATGCACGAGGCGCCCCGCGGTGCCTTGGGACACTGGATCAAGATCAAGGATCAAAAGATTCTCAATTATCAGGCCGTGGTTCCATCAACCTGGAACGCATCGCCCCGTGATGCCAAGGGACAGCGCGGTCCCTACGAAGCCGCCCTGGTGGGAACTCCCATGGCTGATCCCAACAAGCCCTTGGAGATACTGCGCACCATCCATTCCTTTGACCCCTGTCTGGCCTGTGCCGTCCATGTTGTGGATGCCACCGGCAACGAGCTGGTCAAGGTCAAGGTGTCCTAGCTCTAATTTGTCCATTTCACGTCAACCCCCCTCAAGCTAACGCTCCCCTGAAAAGGGGAGGTCTGGAGGGGTTTGAAACTCAGCGAATGGGAAATTGAGAAAAGGAGATTTTTTTATGAGTGAATCCTGCAAGTTCAAACGCTATATCTGGGAGTTGCCGGTCCGCTGGTCTCACTGGATCAACGTGGTATCCATCGTGACCCTGGCGGGGACCGGTTTTCTGATCGGCAGACCATATTCATTAGGCAGCTCAGCGTCTGATTTCACCATGGGGTGGATCCGCTTTGTCCATTTTACTGCCGCCTATCTCTTTACGGTAAGTCTGGTCTCGCGGGTGATCTGGTCGTTTATCGGCAACGAATACGCCGGCTGGCGGGCATTTTTACCATTTTTTACCGCCAAGGGACGTGAGAAAATGGTCAAGATGATGCGCTATTACATGCTGATCGATAAAAAGGTACCTGAAACCATTGGACACAATCCCTTGGCAACCACGGCCTACACGGTCTTGTTCGCGCTCTATATCCTGATGGTGCTGACCGGTTTTTCACTGTATGCGCAACATGCGCCGAGTGGTTGGATGCACAAGTCGCTCGGTTTCATGTACTCGATGTTCAGCGACCAGGGGATGCGCTTGACGCACCATTTCAGTATGTACCTCATCTTCGGCTTTATCGTTAACCATATCTACAGCGCCTGGCTGATGGACATCAAGGAGCATGGCAGCGAGATATCCAGTATGTTCAGCGGCTACAAATTTACGGTGCATAAAGAGAAAGAGTAATAGTTCCGTGGAAGTGTGATAGAGCAGAGGGCGCACCATGGCGTGCGCCCTTTTTTTATGGAATCCGGGAGGTGGTATGAGTTTGCAGACTAATAGCGGACCTAAGGTACTTGTACTTGGCATCGGCAACCTGGTGATGAGTGATGATGGGGTAGGGGTGAAGGTCGTTCAGCAACTGCAACGCGAGTACAGTTGTGCGGAAAACGTGGAAATTATGGATGGAGGGACGCTGGGGCTGGACCTGCTACCGAAGATGGAGGGGCTCGACCATCTGATCGTCGTGGATGCGGTCGAGACCGGTCGGGAGCCGGGTACCTGTGTCAGGCTGACCGGTGAAGAACTGCCGATCGCCCTGGAAACAAAGCTATCGCCCCATCAGATGGGGCTCAAGGACCTGCTCTCCGTGGCCCAGTTGTTGGGACATTCTCCGGGAGAGATGGTGTTGATCGGCGTGCAGCCGGGAAGTATCGAGATGGATACCGAATTGACAGCGGAAGTTAATGCGGTACTGCAGGATCTTGTTGATAACGTAGTGGATGAACTAAGCAACATAGGTGTTCCTTTGATACGCAGGGCCGGCTGAACAGCGCTTATCCCAGCGCCTTTTTCATTTCAAGCACATGGCCGCCGCCGGCCTTTTTGTAGACAACCGAGTCCATCAGCGATCTAATGATGAATATGCCGCGCCCCTGCTCATTGAGCGGGTCCGGGCAATCGGTGCCCGGAATCAGCCCTAGGTCAAAGCCCTGTCCGCTATCATAGACGCGGATGACAAGCTCCTTGTCATCGACCTTGATGCGAATCTGGACCTGCTTGTTCGGATCCTTGGCGTTGGCATGTTTGATGGCATTGACAAGGGCCTCGGTCAGCACCACGTTAAGGTGGTGCCCCAAGGTCTCCTTGTCGCCGGTCAAATCTTCCAGTTCATGGACCATGTTTTCACCGATCCTGCCAACAAGACTCAGGTAGCGGGTCTGATTGGGGACAGTAATCTGGATATCGATATGATTTTTCATGATTCCCCCATTGCACGGAATATGAATCTTCAGTAGCTCTCCAAAGCCTCATCCATGGTCTGGTAGATGTCAAACACGCGATGCAGACGGGTCAATTCGAACATGGACCTGACCTGGGTCTGCAGGCCGCAGAGTTTGATGCTCCCCTGGTGAGTAGAGGCGTTCTTGTATCCCGAGACCAGGACACCCAAACCGGAACTGTCAATAAAACGCACCTCCTTGAGATCGACGATCAGATCTTTCGTACCGCTTTCGAATATTCGATTCACCTCGGACTTGAGTTCGTCCGAGTTGTGGGCATCCAGCCGCTCTTCACGCACCATCACCACCATAATCATTCCGTTTCGTTCCGTCTTGAGATTCATGTTTCCATCCTTTCAGGTTATGTAATTTTGAGTACGACAATAGAGATGTCGTCCTGCAGGGTTGTTGACCCGGTAAAATCGCTGACTGACTGGTAGAACGAGTCGATAATCTCCTCAATGGGTAGATGTGCAACGTTTCCCAACTGGCTGCAGACCCGCTGGTTCTCGAACAACTCGCCCTCCGGATTGGTCGCCTCGGTCAGTCCATCGGTGTAAAATAACAGCACGTCCCCTTTCTGCAGATCTATACTGCGCTCCTCGAACACGACCGAGCGCTTGACCCCCAGGATCAGCCCTTCGGCATCCAACTCGATACAGGCTGATACTCCCTTACGGCAGATCATGGGATGGTTGTGTCCGGCATTGGCATAGGACAGCCGTCCGGTCGTGGCATTATACTTGGCATAAAACATGGTAATAAACAATTCGGCGCGGGTCAGGTCGTCGTAAAGTTGGTTGTTGAGGCTCTGCAGGATGGAACTGGCATTGTGGGATGAGTTGACCTGTGCCCGCAAGAGTGTACGTACCTCCGACATGACCAGGGCGGCGCCGACGCTGTGGCCGGAAACATCGGCGATCAGAAGATCGACGGTTTGCTCGTCCCGTCTGAAAAAGTCGTAATAATCGCCACCCACATGGGCCGCGGAAATACAGCGGCCGCCCATTTCGATGCCGAACAGCTCCGGGGGCGATTCGGGCAAAAACGATAGCTGAATCTGCTGGGCAATCTCCATGTCCCGCAGGACCCGTGCGTTTTTCAGCAGTGCCAGCTCCTTCTGCATCCTTTCATGCTCCCTGGCTTCAATCTCGTGGACGATGGTGACCGCCTGGGCAAATTGTCCGGTCAGACTGGCAAGCAGGCTGATGAATTCCTCGGTAAACAGGCCACTGATCGATTTTGAAAAAACCGACATGACACCCAGAGGCGTTTCACCTTCACGCAGGATCGGGATGTAGGCGCAGGAGACGATCCCTTCGGCGATGGTTCTGTCGAGGGTGGCCGTCGGTGCGATGGCGGTGTCGTTGACAAAGTGCGCTCTACGGTCGGCCAGAGCCCTTTTGCAGTAGGGGTGGCTCTCCACGAACCAGTGCTGTTCGTTGATCGGGCGGCGATTGCTCCCTTGATAACTCCTCACGCTGCAGGAACCGTTTTCATCACAAAGCTGGATAAGGGCTGCGTCCAGCTTGAATTCCTTCAACAAGAGCGTCAGGAGATCGTCCATGATGATCTGCAGGTCGAGGGTCCGATTGATGATCTCGGAGGCCTTCAATCGTACGAAGAGTGCCTCGCGGCTCTGGTCAAGGGAGGTGCGTACGGTGCTGAAGATGTCATAGACCGATTCCATGCGCGAACCCATGTCGGAGAGAAAACTGTCGACAATGGCTCCCGCGGCTGCAGCGCCTACGGAACCGGCCAGGCTTTTTTCGGTGAAGCGTTTCAGATTGGGAAGCTCGAATTCCGAGACATTGCCGTCGGCATCCAGTTCGCGGTCGCCTCGATAGGATTCAATGGCCCGTTGAGCCTCGCTTTCGCCGATGAACTTCGACATCAGGGAAACAAATTGGGCGATGGTTACCGGTTTGGAGAGGCGTTTGGTCTCCGAGGCCCGATAGCTCCGCTCCAGCTCGAAGATTCCGATATAACGACGCACTTGCTCGCGCTCGGCTTCGTTCTGACGCAGCAGGATGGAGCAGATGATATAGCCGCTGACGTTGAAGAGCATGCTCCAGAACAGGGAATGGGACCAGAGGTCCATGCCGGTCAAGCCGAACAGCGCGGTTGGTTTGAAAAGCCTCAGGCCGAACGGCCCCGAGGTGAGCAGCTCTGTTGAGATCCAGCCCGAATGGCTGAAGGACGGGATCAAGAGGGTGTAAAACCAGGTCAGAAATCCACAGAGGATGCCGGTTATGGCACCGATCCTGTTGCCCCGTCGCCAGTAGAGAGCCCCCAGGGTCGCCGGCAGAAACTGGGCGGCAGCTGAAAAGGAGATCAAGCCCATATTGACCAGCATGAAGGAGTCGCCCACGATGCGGTAATAGAAGTAACCCAGAAAGATCACCAGGAAGATACCCAGCCGCTTGAGGTTGATCAAGAGCAGTGGAAACCAGGACTGGGGCGGGAAGCGGACGATGATCGGCATGAAGATATGATTGAGGAGCATGGTCGAGATCGCCACGGACTCGACGATTACCATGCCGGCCGCCGCTGAAAGCCCCCCCAGAAAGGCCAGCATGGCAATGCCCGTGTGGCCGGTGGCTAAAGGCACACTGATGACGAAGAAATCGGCTCCGCTGCTGCTGCCGCTGGAGAGGATTCCGCCCAGGGCGATGGGCATGACGAACAGGTTGATCAAAAACAGATACACCGGGAACAGCCACATGGCCTTGGTGATGTGACGTTCATCGGAGTTCTCGATGACCATGACGTGGAACTGTCGCGGCAGCAGCATGATGGCGGCCATGGAGAGGAACAGCATGGTAAATGAGGGGATTGCATCCGGGCTGTTACGTGCGGAGGTGAGGGTGAAGAGCTGGGCGAACTTTTCAGGGTGCAGCGCCTGGAAGCGCGTGAAAATGTCGCTGAATCCATCGAAGAGATTATAGGTGACGAAGATGCCCACCCCCAGCAGACTGATCAGTTTGACCAGCGATTCGAAGGCCACGGCGGCAACCAGGCCTTCGTGGCGTTCCGATGAAACCAGACGCCGCGCACCGAACATCACGCTGAAGACGGACAAGATCAGGGCTAGCAGAAAACCGCTGGTAACGGACAGCTCGGTGTCGCCGTGGGGAATACGGAAGTTGTTGCCCTGGAATCCGCTGATCAGGTAGAAACTGGTCGAAACGGCCTTAATCTGCAGGGCAATATAGGGCATGATACCGAGGATGGCGATCAGGGTTACCAATGCGCCCAGCCAGAGCGATTTTCCGTAGCGCAGGCTGATAAAGTCGGCAATGGAGGTGATGTTGTTTTCCTTGCTGATCTGGACCATGCGCCGCAGGAAGAAAAACCAGGAAAAAGCGGTTAGCGAAGGCCCCAGGTAGATCATCAGAAAGTCGATGCCGGTGGTGGCCGCCTTGCCGACGCTGCCGTAAAAGGTCCAGGATGTGCAATAAACTGCGATGGAAAGGGAGTAAATGTAGGGATTTCCTACGATGCTTCTGCCGGAGAGCTTGCGCTGGTGGGCATACAGGGCGACCACGAAGATCAGCAGCGTATAGAGTAGCGATATGACCGCCGCCGTGGCGAGGCCGGTACTCACGGTTCTTTAGTACCGTGATGGGCCGAGCTGTTCTGACTCACGGCCAGCGAAAAGAGGTAGATCACGAAGATGGAAGCGGCCCAGCCGATGGTGAAATAGAGGAACAGGAGGGGGTAGCCGAAGAGGGTATCGGCTTTATTGAAAATATCCAGGAAGGGGAAATTCAGCATGATGATGCCCATGATGAAAAAGATAATCCACGATTCCCGTAACTGCATGCGCTGCAGTATTCTGTGACGGATGCGGTTCCTCATTGCGCGAGCCTTTTGTAAATTTCATCGACCATGGCTGCCGGGGGGAGGTTGGCCATGAGCGGGACCAGTATCCCTTCGCTTTCATCAACTGTTTCAAAGCCCGCTGTCTGGAGGGATAACAGCTCCGGGCGACCGTCGGAAACCGATCTGCCGCCGGCCTCACGGTTCTGCAGACGACGCCTGGTTTCGGCTTCGCTGCAGCTGACATGCAGGATGATGAACGGTACAGTCAGGCGTTTTGCCAGATCGGCAAAGCTGTTGCGCTGGCATTTGTGCATGAAACTGGCGTCGATAATCACGCTGGAGCCCTTCTGCAATTGCTTCTCTGCCCGACGCAGCAGCTCGGCATAGGTTGCATCGCTCGACTCCTGGTTGTAAAGCCCTTCGCCAAAGGCATTCCTGACCGGTGTGTCGCTCGCCAACCCCATGATCTGCTTGCGGGTCGCATCCGAGTTATAAGCCGGAATGCCCAGCTCAAAGGCGAGTTGGCCGGCCAGCGTACTCTTGCCAACACCCATCAGCCCGCAGGTGATGTAGAGCGCCGGCTTGAGACGCCGTCGCTCCATGTAACCGCGTATCAAGCGGAAATGCCTGGTCGCCTTCTGTCTGGCCGCCGCCTGCTCCGCCGGGCTAATCCCCGTGTCGTTCAAGCGGAAACTCTCGACCTTGCCCCGTACAAAGGCACGGTAGATCTTGTAAAAATCGATCAGTTCCAAGAGCCCATGGTCAGCGCTACGTGTAATGTATTCATCGAGTACGTCATCGGACAGGTCCGGGCGACCGTGAAAGTCCAGATCCATCAGCAGGAAAGCGATGTCCGCGGCGGTGTCGCAACAGCGAAAGCGATCGTTGAACTCAATACAGTCGAATATGTGGACTGCGCCATTGTCAAGGCAGATATTTTCCAGGTGTATGTCGCCATCGCATTCGCGAATGAAGCCGTTAGCGACCCGTTGTTGAAAAAGTTCTTTGTGTTCAGCGGCGAATGCGGTTACCCATGTACGGATCAATTCGCGCTCACGAGCCGACAGGGTTTGGTTTTCAAAGGGGATGATCTGTTCAAAGTTTTCCTGCCAGTTGAACATGATCCGCTCCAGGTGGCCATATTCGGAAATACTGGCCGATCTTCGGGCAGTGCCGTGAAACTCAGCAATGATTCGGGAAATCTCACGCATGGCGTTTGCCGTGATCTCTCCGGCGTCAACCAGCTTGTTCAGCATCCGCTCTGCCGGAAGGCGTTTCATCTTTACCGCATAATCGATGATCGTTCCGCTGCCATGAAATGCAGCACCAGTCGCTGTCTCGCGTAATTCCACCACCCCTTCGTAGATATCGGGGCAGAGACGACGGTTGAGCCGGACTTCCTCGTTGCAGTAAAATCGTCGGCGGTCGATGGTGGAAAAGTTGAGAAACCCGAAATCAACCGGCTTCTTGATTTTGTAGGCATGGAGGTCCGTCAGAAAAATATATGATACGTGGGTTTGAACCAGTTCGACACTGGTCACCGCATCCGGGTATGCATCCGCTTTCAGCAGGGATTTTAGAGTGCTTTTGATCATCTTGTATCCCTCTCGTAATGGGCTAAATATTATCATTAAAAGTATCTGACCGCAAGACTATGAACCAAAATGATAATCGTTTGACGCAGATAAGGTTGTGTGCTAGGTTTTTTACACATTTTCCTCTCAATCGAGCCTGCCATGTCCCGTCTTTTGTTACTGCTTGTTCTCGTCACTCTGCTGTCAGCATGTGTTGCCGTTCACGGCCCGACACCCGATGCGGCGCTTCAATCCAACCTTGTCCATGATGGCAAGGCGCGAGCCATGTATCTCTACTCACGTGCACGGCTGGCGGGACTCGAGGGTGATTACCCGACGGCCATGAACATTCTGCGGGATGCCATTGAGCTGGATCCCGAATCAGCCTTTCTCTATGCGGCCTTAGCCGAAGTCAAACTCAAGAACGGTCAGATCCCGGAGTCCTTGGAATACATCACCAAGGCCATCAAACTTGATCCAAGCTACCGTCTTCCCTATATCATGGCCGGTTCGATCATGGTGGCTGCCGGCAAGGATTCCGAGGCGGCCGTCTATCTGCGCAAGGCGGTAGAACTAGATCCCACCAAGGAAGAGGCTTATCTACAGCTGGCAGTTTCCCTGACACGCTCCTTTGATTACGAAGAGGCGGTCAACACCCTCAAGGCCCTGATCAAGGTCAATAGCGAATCGGTGCTGGCCTACTATTATCTCGGGAAAACCTACGGTCAGATGAAACTGTACCATGAGGCGGTCGGTTTTTTCCGTAAGACGCTTGAGTTGCGTCCCGATTTCGATCAGTCGGCCATTGACATGGCCGCGGCCTATGAAGCGCTGGGTGATTATGGCCAGGCGATAGAAACCTACAAAGGTTTGGTCGGTCAAGAGGACAGCAAGGCCACGGTCCTGCAACGGCTGATTCAACTCCTGATCCAGCAACATCGTTACAAGGAGGCCTTGGAATATCTTAACCAGGCGGTTGAATCCGGTTATGGCGGCCAGGAAACCATGCGCAAGATCGGATTGATCCATCTGGAGCTTGAGCAGTTCGATGAAGCCATCAAGGTCTTCAGCTCCATGCTCGAAAAGGATTCCACGGCCCATCAGGTCCGGCTCTATCTCGGCATGGCCCAGGAGGAAAAAGGTGATCTGGATGCCGCCGTTATAGAATTCAGGAAAATACCTACTGATTCCAGTTTTTACATCGACGCCATCGGGCACATCGCCGTTATCCTCAAGGAAAAGGGAAAACCGGATCTGGCGGTGCAGACACTCAAGGATGCCATTGTCGAAAATCCTAAACAGCTAGAGTTGTACATGAATCTGTCATCACTGTACGAGGCCTTGAATAAACCCGATGACGGTCTGGCATTGTTACTCGATGCTGAAAATCGTTTCGAGGGAGAGCCACGGTTGCAGTTCAGGATCGGAGTGCTCTACGATAAACTGGGCAAACGTGCCGAATCCATTGCACGGATGAAGAAGGTTCTGGAGCTCAATCCCAAGGATGCCCAGGCACTCAATTTTATCGGCTATAGCTATGCCGAGATGGGCATCAATCTGGAAGAGGCGCTCTCCTATCTCAAAAAGGCGGTTGAGATACGCCCCAACGACGGCTTCATCCTGGACAGTCTCGGCTGGGCCTACGTCAAGTTGAAAAGATACGATGAGGCGGTCCAGTATTTGGAAGAGGCCGTGGCGCTGGTCGAGGATGATTCCACCATCGCGGAACATCTGGGCGATGCCTATTCGGCTAAACGGGAGAATAAAAAGGCGCTCAAGATGTATAAAAAGGCCGTTGATCTCGATCCGGAGCGCAAGGAGATGCTCGAAAAATACCGCCGCTTCAAAGGGGAGCACACGGAAAAATGAAAATGGTCCGGGGAGGGATGCTGGTCGTCTTGCTGACGCTTGTCTGCGTGTTGTCGGCGTGCTCACCCGAGGTTCAGCAGCCCATCCCCGCAAAGACGGCTTCGACACTCCCGGTTACGGGAGACGCAATCGTTGAGGGCACCATCGGAGAAGCCTCAACCCTGATCCCGATCCTGGCTTCCGATTCGTCATCCCATGCCGTGGCCGGACAGATTTACAACGGCCTGGTCAAATACGACAAGAACCTGACCATCGTCGGAGATTTGGCCGAATCCTTCGATATCTCCAAGGACGGTTTGACGATCACCTTTCACCTGCGCCAAGGGGTAAAATGGCATGACGGCGCCCCCTTTACCTCCCGCGATGTGCTCTACACTTACCGTGTGATTATCGATCCCAAGACCCCCACCGCCTACGCCGAGGATTTCAAGCAGGTCAAGAGCATCACCGCGCTCGATGACCACACGGTCAGAGTCAGCTATGGTTCGCCCTTTGCCCCGGCCCTGGCCTCGTGGGGCAGCGCCATTCTGCCGGCCCACCTGTTGGAGGGGCAGGATATCACCAAAAGCCCGCTGTCTCGCCACCCGGTTGGCACTGGTCCCTACCGTTTCAAGGAGTGGGTTGAGGGCCAGAAGATCGTGCTGGATGCCAACCCCGCCTATTTCGAGGGGCGTCCCTACATCGACCGCTACATCTATCGCATCATCCCGGATACCTCTACCATGTACATGGAGATGAAGGCCGGAGCCATCGATCTGATGAGCCTGACGCCGGTGCAGTATGCCCGCCAGACGACCTCGCGCCAGTTTACCTCCCGTTTCAACAAGTTTCGTTACCCATCCCCCGGCTACCTCTACATGGGCTACAACCTGCGCCATCCCCTCTTCGGCGACAAGCGCGTCCGCCAGGCCATCACCGCCGCCATCAACAAGGATGAACTGATCCAGGGCGTCTTGTTCGGCATGGGCCAGAGAGCCTACGGTCCGATCGTGCCCGGCCGCTGGGCCTACAATCCCCATGTCAAGGACATCGTCTACGATCCGCGCCATGCCGCAGAGCTGCTGGCCCAGGCCGGCTGGCGGGAAAAGAATGCCGACGGGATCCTGGTCAAGGATGGCAAACCCTTTCAGTTCACGATCCTGACCAATCAGGGCAACCAGCAGCGCCTGATGTCGGCCCAGATCATCCAGCAGCGCTTGAAGTACGTTGGCATCGATGTCAAGATCCGCATCGTGGAATGGGCCACCTTTCTCAAGGAATACATCGACAAGGGTAAATTCGAGGTGGTCATGCTGGCCTGGAATACATCGCAGGACCCGGATATGTACGATGTCTGGCATTCCAGCAAGACCAAGCAGGGGGAGCTCAATTTCATCGGTTACAAGAACGCCGAGGTAGACCGCCTGCTTGTAGAGGGGCGCGGCACCTTCGATATCGAGAAGCGCAAAAAGGCCTACTTCCGTATCCAGGAGATTCTGGCCGAAGAGCAGCCCTATACCTTCCTGTATGTCCCCGATGCCCTGCCGGTGGTCAGCGCCCGCATCCGCGGCGTGGAGGTGGCGCCGGCCGGTATCGGCTACAACCAGATCAAATGGTACGTGCCGAAGAACGAGCAGGTCTACCTGCCCTAATTTGCCCTATCTCCCGCCCCCAGATGCTTCGGTCCTTGCCGGTCTGACCATGAGCATATCCTCCCATGCCGGGCGCTGAATAAATTAGATTTGACTGGAATATTGTGATTGTTTAAACTATGTTTAAACAAACTGAAACAGGAGAATACTCAATGTCACAGGTAGAAGCTGTTCTTGATCTGAAACAGTGGGGCAATAATCTGGGTGTGCGCCTGCCGGTGAATGTCGCACGTACGGCCCATCTTCATGTTGATCAAAGGGTTCGGGTTAGCGTAGAGGATGACGGACGAGTTGTCATCACCCCTGTCGATAATGCAACGCTGACTCTTGAACAACGACTTGCCCTGTTTGATCCGGCCAGGCATGGTGGTGAAGCAATGGCAAGCGAACCGGTGGGTGCTGAAAAATGGTAGCGCCGGCAAAACCGGTCATTGTTGATAAACGTCCATGGGTACCGGAACGGCAGGATATAATCTGGATAAACTGCAACCCCCAAGCTGGAAACGAGATGCGGGACCTGCATCCATTTTTGGTGCTGTCGCCGCGCACCTTTAACGAACGTACATCGTTGGTGATCGGCCTGCCCATGACCACGGCGGAGTACAATGCGGACAACCCGTTTGCCGTGGCTGTGGGGGGGGCACGGGGCAAGAAGGCAGAAAAGACCAGCTATGTGCTGTGTCACCAACCAAAATCCTTCGATTGGCGTAGTCGCAAGGCATCGCCACATCCGCTTAAACGCCTGGCAAACAACCATTTTGCCGAGTGCTGCGCATGTCTGAACCAGATTGTACAGCTAGCGGTGTAGTTTTGTAGGTACCGTAAGCAGTAGGGGTAAGTCCCCCCAAGTTTTTGAAAAGTTGAAACAACTACGGCGGAATTTGCTGAAATCAAGTTATCAAGGCCTGGCCCCCATAGGTTTTTAAAATATTCTGGATTATATAAAAAATATCAAGTTGTTATAGTTTTCGGACGGAAACTATATAGGAAAACCGTAGATTAACGAGTTGATCAGGAAAGAAGATGAGAATAAACAATATGCACGACAAAGGAGACACTTATGTCTTTGGAAGAAGAAATAACAGCTGCAGCGAGAGATATTGTTAAAGATGGGTATGAAATGTCCATTGGTGAACTTATAAGCCTCTACAAAGATAAGGACCTTATAATAAATCCTGACTTTCAGAGGTTTTTCAGATGGGGAGAGTGGCAGAAGACAAAATTTATCGAATCCATTTTATTGGGTATACCAATTCCAGCGATATTTGTTTATCAGACTGAAGAGGGGAAATGGGAGTTAGTGGATGGCTTGCAAAGGCTTTCTACTATCTTCGAGTTTGTTGGCATCTTGAATAAGCCAGATAATGAAGGGGAGAAATATCCGAAATCGATTTTGACAGGGACTAAGTTGCTTCCATCATTGGATGGGAAAAAGTGGGAGGCAGATGCAGGCGAAGACGAGGCTAATGCACTCAATTCAACACTGCAGCGGGAAATAAAGAGAGCAAGGATAAGGGTAGAAATACTGAAAAAGGAAAGTGACAAAACTGCCAAATTTGAATTATTCCAAAGATTGAATACTGGAGGTTCAGAGCTAAAGCCACAGGAAATCAGAAATTGTACTATGGTGATGATTAATAAAGGATTCTCCGAATGGCTTAAAGGCTTATCACAATTTGCGCCTTTCGTTGAATCCATATCCATATCTGAAATCAAAAAAGAAAAACAAGAAGATATAGAGTACCTCCTCAGGTTTATTGTGTATAGGAATATAGAATATAAGGGTGGGTTAGATGTGCACGAGTTTCTCGACGAGGCAATGATCACACTCGCAGAATCCGCAGACATGAATTATGCAACAGAAGAAAAGGTATTCAAGGACACATTTCGTATTATTAATGAGGTTATGGGGAATACAGCTTTCAAGCGGTATGATGGTGGAAGGTTTATGGGGCAATTCTTGATTTCTTCCTACGAAGTTGTTGCAACAGGTATCTCGTGGAATATTGAAGAGATATTGGCCATAGATTATAAGCGTTTCATACTTGATAAAGTCTCAGCCTTATGGACGGATGAGACCTTCAAGGCCTACTCCGGTGCAGGTGTCAGAGGGACAACCCGTTTAGAAAAACTTCTTCCATTTGCAAAAAAGTTTTTTGCACCATGAACTTTCGTTCATCTGCCGAAATATCGGATTTTTTGGACAAAGAGATTGCCTGGAGACGCCTTGAAATTTCAAGTCTAAAGACTTCACTGGCACATGCAAAAGGTATTCATTACAAAGCAATTGTCAGAGCTGGCATCCCAATCCTTTATGCCCACTGGGAGGGCTTCGTAAAGGTGTCAAGCGAGGCATACTTAAATTTTGTATCTCATCAACGGCACAACTATAGCGAGTTGAAATCCTGCTTTGTTATCTTAGGCCTTAAAAACAAGCTTAGTTTCCTGGTGGAAAGCAAAAAATCTATAAAAAATATTGAAGCTATAGAATTCATCAGGAATGAATTCGGTAATCCAGCTGTTCTTAAGTTAGATAATGTTATCAGGACGCACGCAAACCTAAACTCAGAAGTTTTTGAGAATATAACTGCTACGATTGGCATTGACAGCACAAAGTACGAAACCAAATACAATCTTATAGATGTTCAGCTCCTAAAGCAGCGGAATGGCATTGCTCATGGTGAATACCTTGACATCAGACAACAGGAATTTAAAGACCTAGCTGATGAAGTTTTGTCATTGATTGAAAATTATAAGACTGATATTCAAAATTCAATTGCAAATAAAGAGTACATCGCCTGATCCCCCGGTGACTTCTGGGAATTCTTTGCTGGTGCGGAGAACCTTTGGGAACGCCCCTTTACATATTCACATTTGAAGAAAAGTGTTGTCCCAACTTGCACTCGGACCGTGTCCGGGCAACAAGGCAACCCGGCAGGTCAAGTGCGGCTCCCGTTCAGATGACAACTAAACTCACATCCATGACCGATACCAGGGTAAAAACCGAACGCAAGCGTACCGCGGCCGAGAAAGCCGCAAGAAAACGCAGGCGTCTGGAATACGAGTTTGTTTTCATGAACGGCAAGTAGAAACGAATCAAGCGTCCTCTAACCATTGATGGCATGGATACTGACGAGTTCATCCGGCAAAATGCCGATCCGGTATGAATTCATCAAAACGAGATGTGGGAATATTAAGAAGCCTGGAAGGATACCCATCCGTGATACAAGTACACAGATCATGACAAGCTATATCACCAAACGCATTCTGATGCTGATCCCGCTGATGCTGGGCATCACCTTGATCACCTTCACGGTTATCCACCTGGCGCCGGGTGAACCGGTGGAAATGCAGATGGCCATGAACCCCAAGGTCGGCAAGGACGCCCGCGAACGTCTGCGCAAGTTCTATGGCCTGGACAAGCCGCTGCACGAACAGTACGTCACCTGGGTCGGCAAGCTGGCCCGCCTGGATCTGGGGCGTTCTTTTTCACCAGATAACCGCCCGGTGCTGGACAAGATCAAGGAACGCCTGCCGGTCACGTTGTCGCTGAATATCATCGCCCTGCTGCTGGAGTTCGGCCTGGCCATCCCCATCGGCATCCTGGCGGCCACCCACCGTGATACCTGGCTGGACAAGGGCATCACCGTCTTCGTCTTCGTCGGCTTTGCCGTGCCGACCTTCTGGTTTGCCCTGCTGCTGATGTATTTCTTCGGGGTCAAGCTGAACTGGCTGCCCATTTCCGGCCTGCACACGCTGGGCAGCGATAGCTTCGGCACCCTGCGCTATCTCTGGGACCTGGCCAAACACCTGGTCATGCCGATCATGGTGGCCTCCTTCGGCAGCCTGGCGGGGTTGTCGCGCTATATGCGCTCGACCATGCTGAACGTCATCGGTCAGGATTACATCACCACCGCGCGGGCCAAGGGGCTCTCCGAGCGGACCGTGATCTACAAGCATGCCCTGCGCAACGCCCTGCTGCCCCTGATCACCCTGCTCGGTTTTTCCATCCCCGGCCTGATCGGCGGCAGCGTGATCTTCGAGACGATCTTCGCCATCCCCGGCATGGGGCAGCTCTTCTATCAGGGGGCCATGTCCCGCGATTACCCGGTGGTCATGGGCATCCTGGTCATCGGCGCCTTCCTGACCCTGATCGGCAATCTGGTGGCCGATGTC